>Ga0105055_10005738_pt1 | contig 17370 bp, 18 predicted proteins | sample BON03_FD_78090 | JGI IMG/M metagenome (GOLD analysis project Ga0105055, IMG submission 78090) | Freshwater microbial communities from Lake Bonney liftoff mats and glacier meltwater in Antarctica - BON-03 | ecosystem: Environmental > Aquatic > Freshwater > Ice > Glacier meltwater | place: Lake...
AAATTTTGATCCAAGAGCATCACAACTATCCTCTATTAACCATAAATTATATTTATCGCAAATTTCTTTAATTCTCTTGACATTAAAGGGATTACCCAAAGTATGAGCCAACATTATAGCTTTTGTTTTTTTTGTGATTGCAGACTCAATTAAATTTTCATTTATATTATAAGTTGGAATTTTAATATCAACAAAAACTGGTATTGCGCCAAATTGCAATATAGGATTTACAGTAGTTGGAAATCCAGCAGCTACGGAAATAACCTCATCTCCTTTTTGAATCGCCCTTTCTTTTAATTTTGGCGATGTTAAAGTTGAAAATGCAATGAGATTAGCCGAAGACCCTGAATTAACTGTAAGCAAACATTTAATCCCTAAATATTTTGATAGCTTTTCTTCAAACTGCTGATTAAATCTACCTGTTGTTAACCAGCCATCTAATGAGGCCTCAACCATATTTTGAAGCTCAAGAAATCCAATAACTTTTCCTGAAACGGATACTTCGCTAATACCCTGGATAAATTTTTTTTGTTTAAAATTAATATTAGAATAATCTTTCACTAAATTTAATATTTTATTTTTTATTTCCAATATGCTTTCATTCATAAATTATTTTAAATAGTCAATTATTAGTTTTTCAGAAGTTTTTAAAATATTTTTTTTTCTAAAAAAATTCTTATACCAAGAAGATATTAATTTAATAGTATCTCTAAGGTTATATTTTGGATACCATTGTAAAATTTTTTTTGATTTTTCAGAATTTAACATTAAGACTTTACTTTCATAATACATATTAGATTTATTGTTTGAATTATTTGGGCCAAAATTCCAACTATTTTCAACAAATTTTTTCTTTTTTGACAATTTCATTAATAAAAGAAGATAACCATATAAAGGTTCCAAAACATATTGCCATGGTCTAATAGAATTTGGCATTCTTAAAATTAATTTTTTATTTTCTGATAATGATCGAAAATAATCAGGTAAGATCCTGTCCTTAGAAAAATCACCTCCTCCAATAACATTTCCAGCTCTTGCGGTGGCTACAAAAAATTTTTTAAAAAAAAAAAAGAATGATTATATGTTTTAACCGCTAACTCAGCACAAGACTTAGAATTGCTATAAGGATCAATTCCACCTAAAAGATCTTTTTCTTTATAATAATTTTTTTGATTATTATTATAATAAACTTTGTCGGTTGTAACAATCAAGGCAGATTTAATAAAATTTAATTCATTTATAATATTTAAAATATTTATAGTGCCAAGAGTATTTACTTCGTAGGTATACTTGGGAAATTTATATGAATCTCTGACCAGGGGTTGGGCTGCCATATGTACAATAAAATCTGGAGAAAATTTTGAAATGGCATTTTTTAATTTACTATAATTCCTAATGTCTCCAATAATAGAATCGACTGTCAACTTTTTCACATTTGCCAAATCAAATAAATTTAATTTTTGTTGAGGTTTTAAAAAATAACCTACAACTTTAGCTCCTAGAAGATTAAAAAAAATGGTACACCAAGAACCTTTAAAGCCAGTATGTCCTGTTAGAAAAACTTTTTTATTTTTCCAAAATTTTTGCAAGATTTTTAATTTATTTTTCATTCCAAATTTTCCAGGGGGCTTTTTTAGAATACCAAATTTTATTTAAATACCGTTTGTCTCTTAATGTATCCATGCAATACCAAAAATTTTTATGTTTATATGCAGCAAGATTATTTTTTTTAGCTAAAAAACTCAAAGTGTCACTTTCCAATATAGTATTTTTTTTATTCAGAAATTTAAATATTTCTTTATTGCAAACAAAAAAACCTCCGTTAATCCAATTTTCTTTTGTTATATCTTTTTCTAAAAATTTTTTTACTTTATTTCCTCTAAAAATTATTTTTCCAAAGCGAGATTCTGGTTTTACTGCGGTTAAAGTTACTATGGCTTGATTTCTTTTATGAAAATTTATTAATATCAACATTGCTTAAGCCATCTCCGTAGGTTAAGCAAAAAGAACCATTGACATATTTTTTAATTCTTCTCAACCTCTCTCCAGTGTTGCTTTTTTTGCCTGTATTTATTATTTGAACTTTCCAAGAGCTTTCTAATTTGTTAGATTTTTTTTTTAAATGTTTAAAAAATTTTTTAATAACCTGAGCTTTGTAACCTGCGCAAATAACAAACTCTGAAAAATTAAATTTTGAATAATATTTCATAATATGCCATAAAATTGGCTTGTCGCCTATTAATATCATTGGTTTTGGAACTAAATCTGTTTCTTCAGATATTCTTGTTCCTAACCCTCCAGCTAAAATTACAAGTTTCATTATGATATTTATTTTTTCATTTTCTAGTAGGTTTTTTTAATAAAAAGGAAAGATTTTAAAAACATTATACAGCCCAAAACCAACCAGAATGAGACTGTACTAAATGCTGAACCAAATATTCCAAAAGCAACAACTCCACAAAAAAACTGTAAACAAAAAATTGAGTAATCGCAATTATATTTAGCAAATATGTATTCATTCTTAGAAATTACGAAGCCAAATAAAAACCCAACAATTATAACCCCATAAAAACCAAGAGACAAATAAGGTTCTAATAAAATAGTATAAAATGTATTTCTAAGAATAAAATTATAATCACTACTACCAACTACTTGGGGTAGATCTAAAAATTTAATAATTTCATATCCATCAGTTACTATTTGAATTCCTAATGCTCTAACTAACGTTGTAATTAGGTAATTTAGACCAGAAAAAATTATAAATATATTTTCAAAAGACCATTCATTAAAAAAAACTTGAAAAGTTTGATCCACAACTCCAGAAAGTAATGCGGGACTAATTAGCAAATATTCCTGTACAAAATCTGTTATATTACCATCAGTTCTTTTGGCATGAATAATAAAAATTAACAAAATAATTATGATTAAAAATTGAAACATTATAAAAAAAAATTGTGCATTCTTTTTTATAAATTTTAATTTTAATTTTAATAAAGAAAGATATAAAACGATTAAAAATATAGCGCTGAACAAAATTCCTCTAGAATTAAAGATAAAAGATTCTAAAATTAAAAGCAATGCGATAAGAAATATTTTAATATATTTTTTTTCAAATAAACTTTTAAAAAAAAAAAACGATAAAAAAGAAAAAATGATACTTTTGAAATACATTACAAAAACATAGATCATTGCAAATAAACGTGGTTCTTGTTTTGTAGGAGAGAAAAGTTCAAATCTCAAAAGTTCTATATTGAAAATATATGGATATAAAATCTTTCTTAGAAGAACAAATATTAACACTAAAATATAAACAGTTAAACAAAAATTAAATATTTTATCTCGAATAAATAAATACTCATAACCACCGGAGTATAATTCATGTTTATTATTATAAATATTTAAATTAAATACAACAGAACCAATAAAAAGCGACAAAATAAAACATATTATTAATATACTTGAATTTAAAGAAATATAAAAAAAATAACTACTACTGTAATGTGCATTTACTAAATAAACACTCCAAACTATTATTAAAAAAATAACTGATCTAGATACTATCATAATAGTTCACTGAACCTCTTTCGAATAAAAAAAGTATAAATAATCAATAATATTAATAATATTACAGGTAATATCAAACTGGCTTGGCTACTTTCGATATTACAGTCAATATTTTTTTTTGTAATTGTTAAATCTTGCGTTTTCGCTAATTCATTTACTGAATCAAGTATTTTTTTTGGAATACTTCTATGTTCTATTTTTACAAATCTTATTTTTGATGACACCGTTATTTTATCTTCAAAAATATCAACCAAAAAGCTATTGTTTCTTACTTTTTCATTTGCAAAAGAAACTAGGAAAGCACGATTTAACAATAAAGAGATAGCAGCACGTGTTTTCTCATTACTTATTTTTTTAGTTTTTAGGGAAATTATAGATGAACATTGAATAGTTTGTTTATTTTCAAAAAGAAAAAATATACTAGCTATTAAAAGAACAAACAAAAAAGTAATAAAAACATTAATTTTTTTTTTCATTAATTAAATAATATACATTCTGCTTTTTAAAGTCAAAACTAGTAAGTTTACTTAATTGCATTTATGAATTTTTTAATATGCGCGAAGATACCAATTTTAATTAATAAATCTCTCACAGCTTTTTTGATACCGTGCTTAGAACATAATTTTGCAATGACCCAATATTTTTGACCAAAGAGATAATCAATTAATATATTTCGTATTACAAAAGAAAGCCTTTTATAATATCGAAAAGATTTATTACTTAGACTAAATTGTTTTATTTTTATTAATTTTAATTGCATAGCTTCCATAGATGATTTTTCAATTAATTTCTTCCAATTTTCAATTTTTTTGTCAGAAATTATTTCAAATTCATATTCTGGATATGAAGCAGCAATCTGTGTGGAAAACACAACTCTTTTATTGCAATATTTTAAATTAATTTCTTGTTTTAAGCTTTTTTTGCCTAATTTTCTAAAATCATCTTCAAGATAACAGATTGTAAAAATTTCAGGATCAATCAAATTTTCATATGCTGCATTCTGAATAATAATCTTTGTTTTAGGGTAATCATATTTAATTACATCTTTTAATTTTTTTTTAGGTCTCATTGAATCAAGTAACTGTGTATTTAAGAAATATACTCCTCGAATATTATTAACCAAATAATTACTTAATATTTTTTTGTTTTCATTTTTTGAAAAGATAAAATTTTCACAAAATGCAATTGTTTTTATATCATTACATATAGTAATATTTTCTTCCGAATCTTGTTCTCCGCATTGAAAATGATATACGATAGAATCAAATGCAGTTTGATGCTTGATACCTATCGTTGACAATTTTTTTATTAAAACTTCGTCACCAGAGACTTGCTGTTCGTTTGGCAATGCAATTTCATCTGAAAAAATATTAGAACCTTTCTTTAAATTACCTTCGGGGTAACCTTTCACTTTTAAAAAGTGCTCTTTTCTAAATAAAATAGGCATGTAAAGGCCGCCATTAAATATTTTTTCTTGAAATATGGAGTTGGCAAAATCTAAAAAATCCTGTTCTCTATAATTGGAAATATCTTTACCAAAATTTTTTTCTATACCATGTAATCCGCTTGGTAATTTACCTGATTCTACTAATCGCGAAGACACAACATTATTACCGTCATATGACTTTATTAAAGCTTTTAACCAATCTTTAGTAAAACACATGTCAGAATTAACCAAGACTACAAAATCTCCTCTTGCAATATGAACCGCATAATTCCATGCTCTATAAACATTATTTATATACCATTCTTCACTATTACTTTTATGATTTCGATGAATGTAATGTGGGATATGATTATCTTTTAAATATTGAATCACATGTGATGATGCATCATTTGCTACAAAATAAAATTCTATATCATCTAAATCTGTATATTTTAATAATTGTTTATAAAAAAAATCTAGCCACTCAACACTTTTATATATAAGGCAAGCGATTGAATACTTAGATCTTTTAACTTTGTATTTTAAATTTTCAATTACTTCGAGCGCATCAGCAAAGCTTCTCTTCTGAGGCTTAGGACTATTGTGATAAAGACCTCTTGGGAACAAAGAATTTGGAACTTCTTCTAAAATTAACTGACTTTCATCAAGTAAGCGGTCAAGCATATCATACCCTTTTTGACCATGACTTTTATAAGTAAGGTATTTGTGTGCAAGATTAATATCATTTGAAAATCCATAATGGATTATTTTTAAAGCATTTTGTTTTTCCGTTTTTTTAATACCATTAGGAAATGGTTTTTGATGCAATCCTTTTTTAGAAACATCAAAATTCATATTTGACTTAACTCTCCAGAGCTTAATCGGCCATCCTTCATTATATTGACTATCTAAACGTTTCCAATTGGTACTTCTCCATAAATTAATATTCTGAAATCCTAAACCATCCAAACCTTTTTCAATACATAATTTACATAATTCCTGGAGAGATTTTCGTTCACCCGTTGAGATTACTTCGTCAGCGTCTACGCTAAGTATAAAGTCGGGTTTAAGATTTAATGCAGTTTTTAATAAAATTTGCTTATGTTCAATCTCTGAAGTAAAATCATTTTTGGAACCACGAATAACCCATGGAGTATATTTTTTTGCATACTCATAACTGCCGTCTGTACTGCAATCGTCATAAATTACCAATTCATCAACACAGTTTTTTATATATTTAAAAAAACGTTTTAGATTGCCTTTTTCTAGCTCATTATAAATTTGTGTAATTCCTACAATTTTATGATTTTTCATTTTTTAAAATTTTTTTCTCAATATGAGCTCTTGACATACTGAAATTTCAAAAATAACTTATTGCCTGCAAATACAACATCTTCTGAAGTCACTCTTTCCTATACCAACATATTATTTTGAATTTTACAACTATTGCCAATAACTGACTCCTTTACCAATAATGAAGTTTTGTCAAATTATCAAGTTTTCACTTAAATTAGTAAATTCAGAAATATAGGAAAAATGCCAAGTTTTTGTATCGACGCCTATAGTTACTGATGCATCTATTGTCGTTTTTTTATGTTTAAAGTATTTTATTTTTATAAATATATAATTTTTATAATCTCTTCGTAACATTAATCTATAAAAAAAATAATCAATAGAAAAAGTTAAAATAAATTTTTAAAAAATTTTATAATAATTTAGGATATGAAATAATTAAGATTTAAAAAATCGCAAAAATTCTAAGGTTTAAAAAAAAATATTTATTTTTATCAAAAAAGAATTTTTTTTATTAAAGATGAAATTCTTAAAGAAGCTGATAAATGTCCAAATTTATTCACTAAATATTTTTTTTTTTTTAATTTTAAAAAATTTGGTATTTTTAATAGATTGGTATCAATTAAATAGCTATTGAATTTTAATAATTCCAACCATTCAGTTCTATCTCTTAAAATAAAACATTTCTTTTTTAAAAAAAAAGCTTCTTTTTGAAGACCTCCACTATCTGTTACTACAAAATCTGCATTGTCAATCAATAATAAACTTTCGAAATAACTCACTGGCTTTAATACTATAAGATTTTGAGGAAATATAATCTTATTTTTTACACATATCCTTTTAATGTTAGGATGTAAGGGCCAAAGGAAACAATACTTTAATTTTCCAATTTCTTTTATAATTTTTTTTAATCTTAATGGTTTAGTATTTTCTTTTCTGTGCAGAGTAAATAAAACATATTTATCAATTAACAATTGATTATTTTTTAAAAAACTAACGAATCTATTTTTTTTTAATAATTTTAAATAATAATCCACCGAATCTTTCATGACATCACCTAATTGATAAATTTTTTTTTTATCAATACCTTCAGCAAATAAATTATTTGTAGCAGTTAAAGTTGGTGAAATTAAATAATCAGAGAGATGATCTGCAACAATTCTATTTTGCTCTTCGGGCATTTTTTTATCAAAAGATCTCAGACCAGACTCAACATGCATAATTTTTAGATTTAATTTCTTAGCTACAATAGCTGCTGCCAATGTTGAGTCTGTATCTCCATAGATAAGAACTAGATCTATTTTGCCTATCTTTAACAATGATTTTTCTAATTTGGAGATGATTTGGGATAACCGCTGGGTTTGACTTAAGAATTTATTTAAATTTAAATTAATATATGGTTTTGGTATATTAAGTTCTTTAAAAAATATCTTTGACATTTCATAATCGTAATGCTGCCCTGTGTGAATAACTAAATTTTTCACATTTAATGTTTTTTCTATTGTTTTTAAAACAATACCAAGTTTTATAAATTGCGGTCTTGCTCCAATAATATGAATTATATTTTTTTGTATCATTAAAAAATTAAATAATATTATTATTTTTGTTTAAGAGGTTATTTATTAAAATTAAAAATAAACTCATTTAAATAAGGATGCATCAGTACGCTTAAAAAAAAATTTGATAATTTTGTATATAAAGTTTAAATTATCCCAAAACTTCTTTTCGGAGCCATAGAAGTCATGTCTAACCTCTTTTTCTTTAATATAAATACTTAATTTTTCTAAATCCCAGTCCATTTTTTTAAAAAAAAAATTAATATCTGCTTCTTGATCTTGCAAATCTGGATATGTTGGCTGTTGCATTGTAATAAGTGCTTGATTTCTGCTCATTTGATTTGTCATTATCAAATTACTTAAATGTAATTTTCTTTTATCTATACCAAATTTTTGTGGCAAAATATAACCTTGATAAAATCTGGTAAAAATAGACTCGTAATGCTTATAAGGATAGGGCTTGTAATTGCACTTTTTTTTTAATTCATACAATGCGTTTTTTTTATTATAATCAAAATAATCAAGAAACAAGACCCATTTAATTTTTTTTATTAACTCATAATAAATAAAATTTAGTGTCCCAAAAGTTGGAAACGTTTTAACTTTTTGTTTTGAAAATTTTAAACCTATACTTTTAATATTCTTTGCATCATTTTTAAACCACGACCAATTTTTTGGTATTGCGAAACCTTCTGTGGATGTATTTGTTCCTGATAAAATATATTTGATGCCAAATTTATTAGCTAGTTGATAATTAACTGCTAACATTGCATTATCATAAAGAAGCTCAACATCAATTACATTTGCCTTTAAAAAGGCCTCTTGAAAATTTTTATATTCTTGCCAATTAATAACATGGGTATGCAAATCAACTTTTAGCGCATGTATTAAATTGGATATATTATTTTGAGCAAGTTCGCTATTCCAGCCGTTATCCATGTGAACTGCTAGAGGTCTTAAACCATTTTCAACTGCCAGCATAAGAGAATATGAACTATCAATGCCACCTGACACCCCAACAATACAATCGTATTTTTTATTTTTTCCTTCTAATTTTATTCTTTCTAGTAATTCTCTTAAATCCTTTTGTTCTTTTTTAAATTTTTTTTCCCTTACCAAAAAGTCTGAACAATAATTACATATGCCATTATAATCAAAAATAATTTCATCAGCTGTTGTATCCATTATGCAACGTTCACAAACTTGGTACTTTAAATCCTTTGAAAACATTTATTTTATATTTATTTTCCTTTATTAGATGTATATGAAATTAAAACTGCTTTATGTGGACCGTAATATACAAAAAAAGCGCCAACTCCAATAGCATCAATTCTTTTACATTCTAAACACTGCTCTATATTTTTCATTGAATTAATCCCACCATTAATAATTAATGGTACAGATATTTTACAATTAATAAAATCTAACCAGTTAGTATCAAAACCTGATAAAGTTCCTTCATTAAAGACGAAATTTATAAGTACTTCTCCAGCCCCATTTTTAATACAATTTTCAATATGAATATTTATATCTAGTTGAATTTTTTTCCTATTAACCCAATCAAACAAATAAAATTTATTAAATAAATTTTTATTAATGTCTGCAGCCGCAATAATACTTTGGGAACCGAACTTTTCACTTATATTTTTCATAAGTTGATAATTACTAAAATTTGCAGAATTTATTAAAATTTTTTCAACTCCTAATGAAAATAACTTCTCAGCTTGTTTTAAATTCTTAATACCGCCTCCATAAGTTAAGGGCATATAACATTCGCTTGCAAATTTTTTTATTAATTCATAATTTAATTCATCATTATTCTTAGATTTTTCAATATCTAAGACTATCAATTCATCTATTTCTTTTTCATTAAAAATCTTTATTACATTTAATGGATCTCCAACATATTTATGATTTTTGTATTTTACAGATTTAACTAAATCATTATTTTTGATAAGCAAAATAGGAATGACTCTCTTTTTTAACATAAATCAATAAAATTTTTTAAAATTTTTTGTCCTTGAAGGAAGCTTTTTTCTGGATGAAATTGAACTCCATATATATTTTTGTAATTAATAACCACAGGAATTTTTTTATCATATATAGTATGAGCTGAAATATTTTCTTCAAACGAAGGATTAACGCAATATGAATGAGCAAAATAAAATTTATTCTTTGGAATATCGGTCAATAAACTATTTTCTTTATCAACAATTATATCATTCCAGCCAATGTGCGGAATTTTAATGTCTTGATCTGATTTAATTTTCACCACACTACCTTTTATTAAAGATAAACCAGTTTCAGTTCCTTCTTCACTTGTTTTAAAAAAACTCTGCAAACCAATACAAATTCCCAATATAGAAAATTGCCTATTATTTACCAAAGAAATTATTTCATTAAATAGCCCGGAGTACCTTAGACTAATGATAAAGGAATCAAAGCTTCCAACTCCAGGTAAAATAATTTTTTTAAAATTATCATTAAATTGATTTGGGTTTTCAACAATATTAGTTTCGCAACCTATTTGATTTAGCGCGTTCCTGACTGAACCAATATTTCCTATTCCACATTTTATTAAATTAACACTCATGCTTTTAAAAAAAATATTATATTAATTTTTTGATTTTTTAATTTAACAATATCTTTTTTATTAATAATAATCATTAATATAAAACTGTTGCGATAGTTAAAAATATTGATTCAAAAAGTGAGAAGGAGATTTTGGCAAAAACAAACAATAAAACAAAACTACAACCTGTTTTCTTTCCTTCTTCATTAGATGTTAATAATATTCGCATTTTAACAATATATACCTAAAAAAAAATTATCGTTAGATTATATTTTTTTTAACTATTAATAAAAACTATTTTTATACGATTCTTAATACATTGATCAAAATGAACAGTCACTGGTATGATTATTTTTTTAGTTTCTGTAAATTCTTTTGATGTTTTAGTTAAATTTACTTCAAAATCTAATTTTTATAATAAATTAATTACAAAGCACAAATTTCTAGTTTTGCAATTAATAACATCAACTTTTTTTTAAATTTCATTAAAAAATATAATTTCCATATTTATCTATAATATCATTATAATTTCCAATAAAATTAATTTTTGCATCTTTTATTAATAAAACTTTATTAGTTTTTTTTAAACTTTTTAATCTGTGAGTTATAAAAATTAGAGTTTGTCCATTTTTTTTTATATTGTAGTTTAATTGATCTAAAATCTTTTCTTCCATAATTTGATCAATTGAACTTGTTGACTCATCAAGAATTAATATTTCAGATTCGGAAAAAAATATTTTTGATAAAGTTAATCTTTGCTTTTGTCCTACGCTTAGTTTAATGCCACCTTCGCCTATTTTTGTATAAATTTTTTTAGGTAAGGAATTTACAAAATTATATAAGTCAACGTATTTTAAACAATTGTAGACTCTATTATCAATATTCTCATCGTTAATGCTATTTTTGCTTAAGCTACCCAAAGTTATTGCCTCTTTAATATTTACATTACCTAAATAATTTTCTTGTGAAATATAACTTATTTTATCTCTAAAACTGTCTATGTAACTATCATCAATAGTTACTCCATCTACTAATAAATTTCCTGATACTGGCTTATAAATACCGCAAATTAGATCGACAAAAGTCGTTTTTCCAGAGCCTGAGGAACCACTAATGCCAATAAAATCACCTTTATTAATTTTAAAGTTCAAATCTTTAAATTCAAATGATCCTTTTGAAAAACTAAAATCAACATTTATCAGTTCAATATTTTTTTGAAAATCTAAATTTTTTTTTAGAACAGTTTTATTAATATAATTGTCTTTTGTAAGAATATTAACTTCATTTTCTATTTGATTTAATGATAATGATGAACCTTTAATAAATACAATGGATGTATAAAGATGGTTTATCGTTGGTAATACTTTTGAAGCTACTATAGCAAAAAAAATAAATTTATTTATATCTAATGTTTTTGATTTGTCATCATATAATATTAAAATAACTATAAGTATTCCAAAATATAATAACAAATCCAGAAAAACTCTTGGTGAGACTTCTATTAAATAAACTTTAACAGAATTTATAACTATTTTATAAGCATTTTCAAAAAATTTTGATAAATATAAATCTTTATCTTGAAAAAATTTAATTATTTTAAGATTATTGATTGCATCAATTGTTGCCTCAGTTTTAAATCTAGAACTTCTTATTATTTCTTTTGTGAATGAGACTAGTTTTTTTTTTAATCCAAAAAATAATAAACAATAAGTTAAAATTAATAATGCATAAATAGTTATTGACATTTTGTAATCTATAAATAATGAAAATAAAAAAACAGCTATTAATGTAGAAGTCGAACTTACTAGATTAAAAATGCCTGGAAGAAGATACGTTGTGATGCGAGGTATGTGATCTTTAAAATTTGAAATTAAACGGTTATTTGAGTCTGTTGAAAAAAAAAAATAATCGCATTTTAAATAGTAGGAAAATAATTTTTTTTCCAATTCTAAAGCAAAACAATTAGAAAAATAAGATATTAAAAAGTGATTAACTAAAGATAACATCGCGCTTACTACAATTACTACAGATAATATTAAAAAAATTATTTTTTTAAAAAAAATAAGCTCTGTAAACTTAAAATAACTGTATAAAATTTGAAATAAATTGTTTAAATCATTTAAGGTTTCGGCTTTAATAATATCTAAAAAAAGAATTATTGTGCTTATGCCCGCAAACTGCATAGATGCACTTATAAATAAAAAAACCAAAACTATCTTAAATTTAAATTTTTCATCTTCTCTAAATAAATTGTATAATTTTATAATATTATTCATTAAATTAATTTAACTGATTTAACTGATTTAACTGATAACGGCAAATTATAAAATATTAGGTAATCTAAACCTTTTTTTTAAACATAACTATCTTTTTTTCTGTAGCAGTTTTTAAAAGCATATTCTAATAATTAATAATATACTAGATTGGAACTAGATTTAAGTAATATTTTTTCTAAATTTTTATTAGTGTAACATCTTTAAACTTTTTGTTTACAAAATAACATCAATTTACCTTGAGTAGTTTAACGCTGAGCAATACTTACTAAACCAAAAATAATTTTTTTTATTATTTTTTATTTCATAATAATAATTAGCTATTTTCTATAATGTTATAAATAATATAATCAATTTGATCATCAGTTAAAAATGGATTCAATGGTATACTCATAACTTCGTTAGATGCTTTTTCTGATATTGGAAAATCACCTTGCTGATAGCTCAGGTATTTAAAACATTTTTGGAGATGAAGTGGGATGGGATAGAAAACTGATGTAGGAATGCCATTTTCTTTTAATTTTATTTGTACAGTATCTCTGTTTTTTACTCTTAATGTATACTGTGCCCAAGCACATGATCTGTTGGGTTTTATAACTGGAGTTTGTAAAATTTGAGATAAACCATTCGTATAATGGTCTGCAACTTTTTGTCGGTCTTTTAATTCTTTTTTAAAATTAGGCAGTTTAGCTAATAATATCGCAGCTTGTATAGTATCTAAACGTCCTCCGATACCAATATATTTATGATGATATCTTTTGTTTTGGCCATGTACTCTAAGGAGTTTAATTTTATTTGCATATTCTTCATTGTTGGTGAACACTGCCCCACCATCGCCGTAACAACCTAAAGGCTTTGAAGGAAAAAAACTTGTAGTTGAAATATCACCTAAATTACTATCCGTTTTATTATCGTAGGTGGAACCAAAACTTTGTGCACCATCAATGATCACTTTTAAATTATATTTATCAGCAATAGCTTGAATAGCGTCCATATCCGCAGGTTGACCGTAAAGACTTACTGGCATGATGGCTTTTGTTTTTTTGGTAATTGCCGCCTCAATTAAATTTGTATCCATATTATAAGTGTCAGGTTCAATATCTACAAATACAGGTTTTGCTTTTATCAAAGCCATCATTTCTGCAGTTGAGATCCAGGTAAAAGAAGTGGTAATAATTTCATCATCTGGCTGGATATCAAGTGACATTAAAGCAAGTAACAATGCATCAGTTCCAGAAGAACACGCTATGGCATATTTTGCCCCTGTAAAATTTTGTAATTCTTTCTCTAAGATACCAACTTCTTCTCCTAAAATGTAATTAGATTTGCTTAAAACCACTTGAATATTACTATCAATTTTTTCTTTATACGTTTGATACTGTAATTGTAAATTTGCGAAATCTATTTTCATATTAATCTATTTTATTAACTTTATTTCCTTGTAATTGATATTGATGCTTGGTGTGTTTACATATAGTTTTAGTATTTCCAGTGAGTGGTAAATCTAATTTTTCACCATACTCACTCATCCAGCCTATTTGTTTAGCAGGCACTCCTGCCATTAAAGCGTAGGGTGGAACATCTTTACTAATCACTGCTCCAGCTCCAATAAAAGCAAATGCTCCGATGGTAACACCACAAACAATGGTACAATTTGCACCGAGCGTTGCGCCACGCTTCACCAATGTTTTTCTGTATTCATTTTTGCGAACAATTTCTGATCTTGGATTATTAACATTAGTAAAAACGCATGCAGGACCACAAAAGACACCATCTTCTAAAGTCACCCCTTCATAGATACTTACATTGTTTTGTATTTTAACTTTATTACCTATTGTAACTCTTGGACCCACCACAACATTTTGTCCCAAAGAGCAGTCCTTACCAATGTTGCAATCCTGCAAAATATGACTAAAATGCCAAATTTTGGTACCTTGTCCAATTGTTACATTGTCATCTACAAATGAAGTGTCGTGAATAGATACATTCTTGTAATCATTTTTATTATTCATAATTTCTATAACTTCACTGCTTCATTTTTAGCTTGTGATCGTGAAGCAGCAGACAGCACTTTAAGAACTCTTAACCCCTCAGCTCCATCTGTTACTGGTTTAATATCTTTTTCTACTACATCTATAAAGTGTTGACATTCATTTTTTAAAGGCTCTTCTTCGGGAACCTCTAAATACTTAAGATCTGATTTCTTTAAGTTTATTAAATTTTGGGAAGACACTACTTCATAAGAACATAAAGCCAGTTTTTCATTCCAAGGTTTGGTATCATCAAATACCAGCATTGCAAATTTGCCAACAACTACAAGTTTTTGTTCTTTATATGGATGTAACCAAGATACTGATATATGAGATTGCAAACCTGATTTAAACTGCAGATGAATTGTTGCTGTATCAGCAATTTTTTTTTGAAGAATAGAAGTTGCGTTAGTGCTAACATATTCTGGTTCTTGGCCAGCTAACGATAAAATCATAGAAATATCATGAGGGGCAAAACTCCATATGACATCCTCATTAGTCCTCACTTTTCCAAAACTTAAACGATTTGAATATATATAATTTATTTCACCAATTTTGCCCTCTCCAACATATTCTTTAATTGTTTTAAAAATGGGATGATATTGCAAAAGATGGCCTACGATCAACTGAACCTTATTTTTTTTAGCAGTTGAAATCATTAACTCTGCCTCGACTTCATTCATGGCTAGTGGCTTTTCAACAAATACGTGTTTACCTTTACTCATTGCCTCTATTGCCATTGAAGCATGTAGATGTGCGGGCACGGCAAGTACTACACCTCTAATATTTGAGTCATTTATAATTTCTGCAAATGAACATTTTTTAACAGTGTATTGATTAGCATATTTATCGACAATTTCAGTGCTAGGATCGCAGATTGAAAATAGCGAACCTAATTCATAAAAGTTTCTAACAAGATTTTTACCCCAATGGCCGCAACCAACAACTGCAATATTTTTTTTCATTTCTAAATTTATTTTATGAGATTAAATAAATAAGTTTTCATTAAAGTCGAAATACGCTAAACCCCTGATTTATTAAATCTTCTTTTTTGTAGATAGATTTCACATCTGCTAATACTGGATTGGATCCTTTGCACAAACTACGAAGTTCTTCTGCTGATTTAGAACGAAATTCATCATGGCCGACTGCTACAATTAAAGAGTCGACTTGATTGTTGCTGTTTATTTCGCCAAGTATAATATCGTAGTTTTTTTTAAGCTCCAGCTGGTCCGCCCAAGGATCAACTACGACTACATTAACTCCCCAGTTTTTAAGTTCATAGATAACATCAGCTATTTTAGTATTGCGGACGTCCGGACAATTTTCTTTAAAAGTAACACCCATGACACCAACGGTACTATTTTTAATTTCTATACCGCTGACAATCATTTTTTGCAAAACTTTCTTAACCATATAAAGCGCCATATTGTCATTAATTCTTCTGCCAGCTAGGATGACTTGAGGATTATACCTAACTTGTTCTGCAGCGTGTGTTAGGTAATAAGGATCAACGCCTATACAATGTCCTCCAACAAGACCAGGTCTAAAGGGAAGAAAATTCCATTTGCTACCCGCTGCCTCCAAAACATCTAACGTGTCTAGATTTAATCTTCCAAAAATAACGGATAGTTCATTTGTAAGTGCAATATTTAAATCACGCTGTGTATTTTCAACCACTTTAGCAGCCTCTGCAACTTTAATACTTGCCGCTGGAAAAGTCCCTGCAGTGATAATAGTTTTGTAAAGCTCGTCTACTTCAGTAGCAATCTCAGGAGTCGAACCACTTGTAATTTTTTTAATCTTTGTAAGTGTATTAACTTTATCACCTGGGTTGATTCTTTCCGGACTATAACCACAAAAAAAATCTTTATTAAATTTTAAACCTGATGATTTTTCTAGTTCTGGTACACATATAGCCTCCGTGGCGCCCGGGTATACTGTAGACTCATAAACAACAATATTACCTCTACTCAATACAGATCCAACTGTCTTAGATGCATTAATTAACTGAGTAAGATCAGGTCTGTTTGCTTTGTCAACAGGGGTTGGTACGGTAACAATATAAACGTCACAATCTTTTGTATCTTCAATGTCAGATGAATAAGATAAATTTTCTCTAACTGACGAGAGCGCATTTTTCTCAATTTCTAATGTGCTATCATAACCACTAATTAATTCATCAATACGTGATTGATTAATATCAAAACCAGTAACTTTAAATTTTTTTGCAAACTCAACAGCTAATGGAAGTCCAACGTAGCCAAGACCAATTATTGTAATTTTCTTTTGACTCAATTTTTACATACCTCGCTACTTGCAGTTTATCACGTTCTACATCGACTTTAAAATATTTTTTACTCAAAAAAGCACAAATACAACTTCCAATGTAACCATTACATCCTGTAATTAAAATTTTTTTTATTTTAGCAAGTAACAATATACAATTATGACAAATTATTATATTTTTTTTATCTATAGGGACAATAACTCTATTAATATATTTTGATTTAAGAGCTATCTTTCTTAAATTATACAATCGAACGCCATATTTCTTGAACTTATCAAATATTCTGTTTTCTTTGCCATTTCTAACATTTTTATGTTTTAAGAAAATATTGATTAAATTATGTTAGCTTTTTTTTTGAAAAATAGA
>Ga0105055_10005743_pt1 | contig 17361 bp, 8 predicted proteins | sample BON03_FD_78090 | JGI IMG/M metagenome (GOLD analysis project Ga0105055, IMG submission 78090) | Freshwater microbial communities from Lake Bonney liftoff mats and glacier meltwater in Antarctica - BON-03 | ecosystem: Environmental > Aquatic > Freshwater > Ice > Glacier meltwater | place: Lake...
ATCTTTAAAATCTTCCCAGGGATGGTGCAGTGGGGGATTACTAACGTATTTAGAGTATCTATGTGCGAGAAACCCAGCTACTAGAGGTCGTTGGTGCTCGAGAGCAACAGTTCGTACAATTTGCCACATTTGCCCAACAGTTATAAGCCCATTAACATCGGCGTAAAGGTCAAATATAGAGGCTGCTTTCTTGCTTGGTGTTCGTTTTGGATGTTCAAGAATTCTCATGTGCGTCACAAAATCCCGCCAATCTAGTAGCCCGTCAAAGTTCTCATCCAGTAGAACAAATATGCGATCCAAGGCTACAATGCACTTTTCTCTTTCGTACCTATCAAATGCATAATTATTCATATAGGAACGGATGTATTCCTGGCATGTGATATCATAACACGGAGTCGCTTTTGAAAATGCATTCTCTAACGATTTCGAAAAACGATGTTTAGGAGCGGCTCTTATCTGATGAAGCTCATGGAGCGCAAACCATTTCGTGTTGATATATTTTAGCCATTGAATTCGCTGTTCAAAATTCATTTCTAATTTTCTTTCAGTCAAGTATTCAGTACTTCTCATGTTTTCTGCAGCCTGCTTTCTGTCTGTCGCACGCAATTCAGATAGTTGACTTCCCATATACTCATCCTCGTGATTACCTGTTACTTTTGAATAATTGCTAATTGGGATTAGGTGGTCTTTACTCTTAGGAGTTGCTCGACACACAGGCTCGACCATGAGACGTGAAAGGTCCGTTGATATATGGTCTACTTCATTGGTGTAGACCATGGGGAAATGGTTGCCAGTCATTCCACATTCTATTGAATAATGTCGCAACATAGGAGTGGCTGGTTGAAACAAACAAATAAAACCCACAAGCAAGTGCATAGCAGTAAGCGTGAGATAGAAAAATCATTTCATGGTAGAGTGAGTGCGCAGTCTACGACGTCTAGATCAGTTTCAACGAACGCGTCTCTAGGACGAGATGATCGAGTAAATAGAGCTGCACTGATCAGAAAAAACAAAAGAAATGCACTGATAACTCAACGACGCATAACAGGTTCTGTTGGAGCGACAGACGAAGCTCCTCGAATTGTTCTTTTTGTTCTCTTGCACGAGAATGCCGCTGTTCCTAATTTGCTCGGAACAAGTGTAGGTGGAAATTTGACACCCACTAATCCTCAGACCTGTGTGTTTAAAAAGGAGAGATTTCGTTCTAGTTTTATGGTGGCAGAAAGGAATGCAATGAGCCTGTTGGACTCGGTCAAGGTAGCCGATGTGATTTGTTTTGTTCTCCCAGTTGGAATTCACAATGAGAATACTTCAACAAAAGGAATGGAAGCTTTTCTTGGTGATTCTGTTGACGAAGCAGGAAGGCATTTCATATCTCTTGCCAAGGCTCAAGGAATGCCTCAAGTCATTGGTTTGATCCAGCATTTAGATATGGTTCCATCCAATCGACAAAACGCAGTGAAAAAGCATGCAACGAATTTTTTCTCGGAAGAATTTGGATCGAATATCAAGGTGCTTGTTGATGAAAAGCCAGGAATGATGTCTGATAACGATAAGTTGGAGTTTGGGAATCCTGATGCTTCGATTAGCAATTTATCCACCCCTTGTTCTTTTTTTCTCCGCACAATTATGGATATCAAATTGAAAGCAATTGCTTGGCGAACTGAACGATCATATTTACTGGGTTGTGAAGCTGAGTTGCAACCTACTGAATCTGATAATGGTGCAACTTCCACGCTCAAAGTTTCTGGGTATTTGCGAGGTAAACCATTGGATGTTCATCAATTGGTCCATATTCCAGGTCAAGGTAGTTTTCGTATGAGTCGTATTGAATTGTCCATTGATAATCATTCGTTAAAGTCAAGAGGCCAGAAAGTTCAAATGATTGCAGTCGCGGAGAAATCGAAACAAGCAACTTTAGAGTCTGAAGCGACTCCTGATATTCTGTCCGGTGAACAAACTTGGCCGACTGAAGATGAAATGAAAGATGAAGTTCACCCAGAGGAAGAAAAAAAACGTAAAAAGAGGGTTCCCGTGGGGACCTCTAGCTATCAGGCTTCCTGGCTGCCAAGTGACGACAGTGACAGCGAAGGAGAAGATATGGAGGATCTTGAAGAACCAGAAGATAAAGTAATGCAAGTAACATTGGAAGAATGGAAACGAAACCGTCAAGAGTTTGAAAAAGAGGAACTTGATTTCCCAGATGAAGTGAACACGCCGACAGATATCTCAGCAAAAGAACGTTTTTCTAAATTTCGTGGATTAAAATCGTTCAGAACGAGTCCGTGGCATCCTAAGGAGCTTTTACCGAGAGAGTATTCATTAATTTATCAGATTGAGAACCCCGCAGCACTTCAAAAAGAGGTATTGGAAGCTGGTCAAGAATTAGAACGAAAGTTTCTTCAAGGAGAATTGGAAGATAATTCGATGGTTGATTCTGACGAGTGTATTGCATTTCCAGGAAAATTCATTACCATCTATGTGGAGGTCGTGTCAAACACTTTACTGAAAGATCTTGTTGATGAAGGAGTACCACTTGTTCTAGGATCTTTGCTAGATCATGAACAGAAGTTGACTGTTTTGAATTGCAACATTCAACGTGTACAAACATACGAGGAGCCAATAAAGTCCCGAGACCCAGTAGTTGTCAGTTGCGGTATTTGGCGAAGAACTGTGAGACCCATCTATTCTGAAAATAGTGCTGGGTCGGATAAACACAAATATGAAAGATTTTTACTCCCTGGTCGATGGTCAGTAGCATCCATGTATGCACCTCTTACATTCGGATCCAACGTACCAGTATTGCTCTTCAACCCTCAATCGAATGAGCTCATGGCCAGCGGTTCTGTGTTGAGTGCTGATCCTGATAGGATCGTTTTAAAACGAGTTATTCTATCCGGATATCCTGTTCGCACAAAAAAATCATGGGCGGTCGTCAGATATATGTTTTATAAACCGGAAGACGTGAGATGGTTTAAGCCTGTTGATCTGTGGACGAAATATGGAACATCCGGTAGGATTATTGAATCGATTGGAACTCACGGACTATTCAAGTGTACCTTCGAGAAGCATATTAAACAAAATGATACTGTATGTATGAGCCTATACAAAAGGGTCTTCCCAAAGCCTGTCGACGAATTCAAATCTCTAATCCAAAATTAATTTTTTTTATTCGTGCGCGGCAAAAACGGAAGAGTATGTCGATTCTTGACAAGGTGGTGAGCAAATTCGGGAACGATTTTGATGTTTCGTTTGAAGAATTCGCAGACGCCAACGCTGCACCCTTTTACGAACTGGGAAATTGCAAAGCTACAGATCACCCTCTGGAGTTGAAGCAACTTCACCAAGAGTTCTGTGATCTTTTCGAACACGAATTGGAGTCGTATATCAAGAAACAGGATTATACATTCAAAGAATTTATCATAGAATGCGAAGCAGCTTTGGAAGCTGATACAGAAGAAAAGTTTTTCATTGAATTTATTCTTGCTGCAACCGAATATGATAGGTTTTACGGATTGATGAGAAATCACGCTGCGTTATTAGCTAGCAATGGAAAACAGATGAAAACAAATACAGAGTCAAAATGCCACAAATAAAATATATTCTATTTTAATAAATTCCAATGCATACTTCTAATTTGAAATTTATCTAAATATTTGTGGATTCTAAAAACGTGTATACTAAATTCACCCGACTTGTTTCGTTCTATATACTCTCTGGTCAAAAATCTCAAATAATAGGAATTTCCGCTTTCAAATGATCGATATTTTGATAGTAAGGCATATCACGGTATTCTTCAGCTCCCGAGTGCCTTCTGTATCGAATGTCTATAAAATAGAACTTGAGATGATCCAGCCCTCAACTCAACTCCGATCCAACCTGCATATATACATAGGACCTGCGAATGGATGGGTATTCACATTTTCTTTAAGCAAAATTAACTAGGAAATAATAAACTAGAAAATTCGTATTCCAGATATGACTCTTTTGCTTTAATGTCAAATTCGCTGAAACAGAATAAGATGTGAAAAAACACGCTGGTTGTTTTGCACGCTATTCACCATATTCCGCAATTTCCAGTAGTCCGTGTCGTTTTTTAAGGCCCAATCTTTGAAGAAAAGATTGAAAATCGACGGACGAAATACAAAGAAAGTGTATGCCAAAACGAAATAGCTCAGAGATGGACAGATCATCAACTTCGAATGTTCGGGTGACCAGTATCAGGCCCCTTCTACCACCTGCAATTCTTGTGGAGGAGATATCAGCTTCAGAGGAAGTTTCCAAGCACGTTGAGACCAAGAGGAACGAAATAGTCCAAGTTCTTCAAGGGCATGATGATCGTTTGGTGATTGTGGTGGGACCATGCTCCATTCACGACCCCAAAGCAGGCATGGAATATGCAGTAGCTTTGAAGAAGATGGCTGATCAATTTAAGGATAGCCTCATTATTGTGATGCGTGTGTACTTTGAGAAACCTAGAACTACTGTAGGTTGGAAAGGCCTAATCAATGATCCTGACATGGACGGAAGTTTTAATATTAACAAGGGTCTTCGAATCGCACGTGATTTTTTATTACAAGTTAATAAATTGGGGTTACCAGCAGGTGTGGAGTTTCTTGATACCATATCTCCTCAGTTTCTTGGTGATCTAGTGAGTTGGGGAGCTATTGGTGCAAGAACAACTGAAAGTCAAGTGCATCGAGAACTTGCCAGTGGATGTTCTTGTGCTATTGGATTCAAGAATGCAACTAGTGGAGACGTCCAAGTGGCCGTGGATGCTTGTCGCTCGGCGATTAGTCCTCATTCATTCTTAGGAGTCACGGAACAGGGATTGGCAGCAATCGTAACAACATCAGGTAATGATGGAGGTCATGTGATCCTGAGAGGTGGTAGTGATGGTACCAATTACGACGAGCCAACCGTTGAAGCAACCGCTGCGCTTATGAAGAAGCACGGTGTTCAGACCGGAATAGTGGTCGATTGCAGTCATGGTAATTCATTGAAAGATCACAACAACCAGCCCAAAGTTGCAAGTGCATGTGCTGAACAGATTGCCAAGGGCAGCCGTTCCATTGTTGGTTTGATGATCGAGTCCAACGTCAACGAAGGGAAACAGTCTCTTTCCATTGGTTCGACAGATGTTTCCACGCTCAAATACGGTGTCAGTGTTACAGATGCATGCGTTGATCTCCCTACCACTCAACGGGTACTCCAAGAACTGGCCGATGCTGTTATTGCTCGACGTACTAAATAGAAAGTTTTTAAATGAAAGATTCTTATATACTAGTCCCTCAAGATGAAATCAAATTTACCGTGATTTGATTGATATAATAGTTCCATGACGCTCTTAGGCTCGAATGAATTTGACAAGAAATTGGTAACAACCTAGAAAATTGTTATTGAACCAGTTGATTTGAAACAAAACCAACTCACCTTCCTTGCTGATTGTGTGTATTGAGGTTTTAATCCTTTTCCGAATGTAGTTCTCCACCATCGCTGATCCAATATTAAGAAATTATAGTCTCCTAGTCCCTTAAACCAATTAGACAACTTTTCAAAAGTTTTCCCCTCCTCCTTCCCAACCCAAAACAAAAGGCCATCTTCGTATTTGTTCTGTAGCTTTTCCTTAATGCCGTTTGAAAGTACGAATGCAGGAGGCCTACCATCTGATATTTTACTCTGAAATACTGCATTGAAATACGAATAGCTGAGGATAATGACAGAATCCTCTATTTCTTCAGCACTAAATTTATATTCAAAAAAGAATTCCACATCCTTCAAGTCAATGAGTAGTTTTCGAGGTTTTGAAGTAGAAGCGTGAATTGAACTCGAGCATGCATTTGTTTCGGTTTGAGCTTGACGCCGCTTCATCCTTGCCGCTTTAGAGTGTGATGCACTGGCTCGAAGTTTTTTATTAATCTCTAAGGCAAGAGACTCGTCTCCTTTCATTTGTGCATCTAGAAGACGGGCGTGAAGGTCAACAAGCTCTTCAACAGACATCGAACTTAACGGAACTATTTTTTTTACTATTTGGACCAATCCAACCCATTCTGTCCAAGATAGCAAAAGTAACCATTGATTGATGACAATGAAGATCTCACGATTCCTTATTCCAAACGAAATTTCAGATTAAAAATAAGAATCTAAAAATATTTATTATATATACGAATTGTGTACATTCACTTTTAGTCTGTTTCCGGTACCTCGCTGTCCAGTTTAGGGCTATCTTCTTCTACTCGTCGCTTGGTGGAAAGCAGAGATGAAACCTTTTCAGACCTCTTATGGTTCACTTCAACTCGTTTAGCCAGCAATACTTCTCTACGCTCATGGGCCTTTGCTTCTTTCTCCAAGAGTTTTTCTGGTGTATGACCATGAAATTTGGATTTCAAATCTTCGAGTCTGGAAGCAAGTTTTACTGGCAGCGTGATTTCCTCTTGCCTTTCTTGACCATATTGAATGTTTTCCGCAAATTCAGCTTTTGTTGCCTTGACTTTCTCCACATGCTCAGCATGCCTCGAGGCATCACTCACCTTTGCTGCAATAAGAAGATCGTGGCGTTGCTGCACTCTGATACTCTTGTTGGTGATTGCAGAGTCGGTTGGTACTCGATAGGTCTTCAATCTTTCCTTGAGCCTAGCAGGAAGGATATCTGAAAATTCCTCTTCAATGAACCTTGGGACCGACATTTTCTGTTGGTGAATCTGAGACACATGCTTTAAATGATCAGCTACCTTCAAAGATCTGTCAGCAATTGTACGCGTTCTGCGAGTATGAACTTGCTTTTCATTTTCAAGCAATTGATCAGGTGTTCTCTTTTTGGCACTGAGCTGTTCGAGTCTCAATCGAAGTCTACTAGGCAAAGTTACAGGTATCGAAGAATTCTTAGTGAGTATTTCCATCGTATCACGAAACTTGTGATGTGTTTTCACCACATTGGCCACATGCACTGAATGCGCCTTAGATCTAGCAATTGTAGATTGTTTCAATAGATTGGCTCTACTGTAAGCAAGTTCATACTTTCGGAGTAAGGAGTCAGCGGTAGGTCTCTTGAACATTGATAATCTATTCTGGAGTTTCTTTGGTAAAGTTGAGTAACTCTCAGGAGAGAATCTACGCTCACTGTTCTTCGCCGCCATCCTATTTGCTACAATGGCAGCATGCTTGGCATTGCGTTTCTTAATGAACTTGATCGATTCAGCTCGAACCTGAGAAGCATGCTCACTCCTAGCAAGAATTTCTTGAGGAGTACGAATCTTGAAAGTCTTTAACCGTTCAGCCAACCGAGTTGGAAGTTTCACGGGGGTTGCGTCTCCTGAGTAATCAATTTGATTGTCCACTGCAAGTTGCTTGAGTGTTCTTACATGCTGAGCCACAATACCATGGTCTTTAGCTTTCTGACTCACAGCCAAGAGAGTCGATTTATGCTTTGCATCTGCAATCTGACTTTTGCGAAGAAGAGCTTCAGACGAAGGTCTTGAAAAAGTGGAGAGTCTCTCCTTCAACCGCGCAGGCAAATACTCTACAAACTTTTCTGTATCAAAACGCTTTACATGCGACTTTGCAACCATCTTAGTCTTGACATCTTTGTCGTTATGTTTCTTAGCACGGGCTATTACTTCATCCAATCGGGCATTACGACGAATAGCTGCCATGTCGTCCTTCAATAATACACTCTGAGTTGTCCATTTTGGTTTCAAAGAAGCCATTCTCTTTGCAAGTCTTGGTGGGAGCACAACAGGGGTAGTATTGGATTCGAAAAAGTGGATATCATTCTTTTTGGCACTCTCTTTGAATAACTTTGCCTGTGACGCTTTAAAGGATTCAGTTTTGGCTTTGAAAGCTTTGGTATCATTGGACAGCTTGGCTCTGGTCACAGCATTCTCATTTTGACGAAGAATCGTCGCAGGAGTTCTTTGATGGTACGTCCTGAGTCTTTCTTGCAATTTTGCAGGCAAAAAAGATGGAATCTCAGTGAACCTGGCAACCGATTGATGGGTTTTCTTGACTATTTGAACATGACTGGAATGCTGCTTACATTTTTCTTGCACATTCTTCAGACGGTTTTCTGCTCTCTCAACAACAGCATCAAACTGACTCATGATCAATTCAGGTTCACGACGTGATAGTTGAGTAAGCTTAGCTGCAATTCTCGCTGGTAATTTGCATGGTTGAAACTGAAAAGTTGAAGTTGTTGGCAAAATAATGTTTTCGTCCATCAAGGCTTTGAGTGCTTTGACGCGATTCACTTTCTCAGCATGAATGGACGCCTTCTGAGCCACTTGCATGATGTGAATACTTCTACGCTGTGCAGTCAAAACCTCTTGTCTCATAATCGCTGCTGGAGTTCGAACACGATACGTGCTCAATCGATCCACAAGTCGCTTTGGAAGAAAAGGCAATTCTGAAGCATTTGGGAAACGAGATTGAGTCAGCTTTTTCTGTTTCAGAATTTCCACGTGCTCTTGATGCTGATGAAGTTTCTGGACATTTCTTGCCAATATATCACCGTGAAGTTTTGCTGCCTGAGCTGATCTTTCAAGAACTTTGGCATTCAATACTTGAGGGTCTAAAGTAAGTTTTCTGATCCTCTCGGCAAGACGAGGTGGCAATGAAACAGTCCTTGAAATCCCACTAAAATCCACTTGATTCTCTGAAAACTGAATCTTCGCATCCTTGACCTTTTCTCCAAGTAGGTCTCGAGACTTCAATTTAAAAACCGTTGCTTCAAGAGAAATCTTTCTGTTGATCGTTGCGAGATTTTCGCGCCTCAATATTGCGTCGGGAGTACGTTGACGAAACGTGGAAAGACGCTCTTTGAGACGATCAGGTAAGTCGGATGGAATTGCAGTGAAACGGGAAACAGTTTGCTTGTTTTTGCATCGCAGACGAACAATTTTAGCATGTTCACGACATGATGCAATGCGTGCATTCAGAAACTGCACCCTGCGTTCAGAAGCATCCGCTTGCATTTTCTCTATTAAATCCAGATTGCCAACTTTAGCCAACCCAGTAAGTTTGGTCAAAAGTGAAGCAGGAACTCTAAAAGGTTTCTCTAATGGACTGTTCGGTAAAAACGAAACATTCCCTTCGAAGCTAGCTTTACGTGCTCTCACCTCAAATCCCTTTTCTCCCAGGCTCTTTGCCGCATTCACTTTCGCCTCTAACATAGCAGCTCGTTTAGCAGACACCTGTGCTTCACGTTTCAAGATGTTCTCAGGAGAACGTCTCGTTGGAAGCGAAGCTAGTCTCTCCTTCAAATGCTCTGGTAACTCAAGCTTCTGAGGAGGAGATTTCTTCATTTGATTCCCCAGACGAGTTTTGTTCTCAACACCTGGAGTCGATCCTGTTCTACGCTTGGTTGGAGTACCAGGCTTTCGCTGCTGAAGAGCATTATCTTCACCTACAGCAACAAAGAAGCATGCTTCACCCTGGTCTTGCATCTTAAGACAGTCAATGAATTCAACGACGTCGCTCGCTCAGTTGATAGCCTTGGTTTTGTTGTTTTGGAGTTATTTCAGAATATTGCCGTTACAGCCCATTAATACCGAGCTACCCAAAATACTAAGAAGGGCTCATGCCGTTTTTTAACGTAAAAAATTGCGGGGACCTTACCTGAAGATAGTTTTCGTTTTGCAAAGATGGTGGACAGTGAATCAGTAGTGGATGAATCAGTAGTGAATGAACCCGAGTCAAATGTAGTGACTGAAGATGTAGTGTCTGGCAGACGCCAAAGAAAACAAGTTAGTCATTACACTGACAAAGGTTCAGCAGTAACCAAACACTTCGAAGCGCCAACGGGATCCGGTACTAAAATAGGTGACCTGCCCAACGTGGTGGAACGACTTTCTAAATTCAGCGGTGCGGGCGATGAACTGAAGGCAATTCATCGAGTCTTATTTGGGACTGCTGGAAAGAAACATGAAGTGAAAAAGCACCTATATGAATTTTGTGGCATGGCATATGTTGCGGATGAAAATAAAGCTTTTGGCCGTGAGAGAGCTTTTGATTCTATTGGGAAATGGAAAATGGATCTGGTGAAACAAGTTTGTGATATTTTTGAAGTTGATCGAAGTGGTAAGAAGACTAAAGAGGAGTTGATGGATGTGTTGCTTGATTGGTTGGAGAATCCCAAATCGTCTGGGAAAAAGTCGCTTGAAAAAAAGCGCCCCATGAAAAAAGCGGTTTCTAAACCATCAAAACGTGTGAAGAAAACTGCACAGGTTGTAGAAGACAAAGAAGACACCGAATCAGAAGTCCCTCTTGTTTTGCTGGCGAAAATGGAAAAGTCCCTCAAGGAGATTGTTGCGAATGCTGATAGAGACACTTTTAGCCTAAAAGATGCGAAAAAGCAGCTTCAAAAAGAACTTGGTGATTCGGTAGCAGTGCATTCCAAGATCATTAAGGATATTGTCGTTGGGTTACTTAATGAATGACCACTAAATATACTAGTTTCGGTTTATTATTAAAAAGGATATTATCCTACCAAGCGACTGGAAGCCCTAGAGGTCAAGCCTTTTGCGGTGGACTCCCCAAGGCAATTAACCATCGAGTAAAAATAACCACTTGTATTCTCGAGTAGAACTTCAGGTGCGTCAAACTCTACAACCTTTCCTTGGTCCATCACCAACACCTTATCACTTTCAATGATGCTGGACAGTCTATGTGCGATGGTGATGACAGTCGAATGGCGAAACTCTTCTCTGACAATTTTCTGGATTGCATCATCTGATTCCATATCAATATTTGCTGTGGGTTCATCCATAACAACAATTCTTAAAGAGTTTCGTAGCAGCGCTCTAGCTAAAGAGAGTAATTGCCTCTCTCCAACGCTAAGGGCATGTGCACTTTGGGGCATCTGCAGCATTGCAGGATCCAATCCCACTTTTTTCATAGCATTAAAGTGATCGTCGTCTGAGTAGGTTTGAAACGGGTCTAAGTTATCCTTAACATCACCCTCTAAAAGTAGTGGAGTCTGAGGGATGATGGTCAATGATTTTCGAAGTGTCTGCAACCCTATTGTTGATATATCAGCACCATCAATAAGCACTCTTCCAGTCGCAGGATCATGTATTCGAAATAGAAGAAGAGTTAAACTTGATTTTCCAGCACCTGTTCTTCCGACAATTCCAATCTTCTCGCCTCCTTGAAAGCATAATGAAACATTGTGGAGAGCGGGTGGTAGACCTGGACGGTATACTAAAGAAGCGTCTTCAAATTCTATTTTCCCCAGAGATGGCCATTCAACAAGAGTATCATCAATAGATGTATGCCAAAGAGGCTCTTGGGGTAAATCCGAATATTCAAGAATTCTTTCTAAACTGGTAAGGGCGGCAAATCCCATAGGTAGGACAACTGATAGAATGGAGAGAAAATAAGGAACGAGAAAGGAATATGTCAAGGCCAATCCTACAAGCGCTGCTGAGTATTCTTCACGCTTAACAACCACCACTACAGCCGCAGAAGACGAAAGTACGAAGGACAAAATGCCACTAAACATTGTGCTCATGTTGACAAATGAATGACTCATGTAAATAAACGAAACATATGTATCAGTGTGAGTATAGTGCCTCTCGCTGAAGAACCCCCCGAGTTTCATCGAACGAATCATATCACGGGCATGCACCGTCTCGGATAGATTCGTGATTATTGGCGACAACGCCTGATTACTGTATCGTTTTACTTCCCTATTGCTTTTATCAATGGCGACAGTCTGCCACGCGAATAGACACAAACCCAAAACCACGACACCAATCACTTGAGGAACAATAACACAAATAACAACACACAAAGCACTAAGTAAAAAGAAAAACTGGAAAACATCGTCAAAGATAAACGATAATTGGCGATCAACCATCGATAGATCACCACCAAAACGACCTAACACTCTTCCAGATGGGGTTTCTTCGTACCAAGATATAGGAGCATGCATCATAGTATCGATTGACTCATCATGAACACTTTTAGATGCATGAATGGAAGAAAAAGTATTGTGGATAGAAAGAACTTCAACTCCAATCACATTCAGGAATGCAAACATAATGTAAATCCCTGCATTTCGAATGTGCTCAGATTGCTCAGTGGTGGTTGAACTATTGCTAATCCAATTTGCAAGATATAGATCAGCTGCAGCCATGAACGAATATGCACAAATAGCAAATAGAAAAGAAAACGGGACTCGTTTCCACCCCATGGCCCTAAAATATGCGCCCATGACGGATGACCCCACCGCTCCTTGTTTACCAGTTTCTTTAGTTACCAAAACGTGAACATTCAATTCGTCCGCTTCCTCCTTGGCATTCATCGAAGACATCATACGAGGTTCCTCCTCTATTTCTTCCTGTGGCTGAGTCTCTTCCATATTGCTCTCAATCCCTTTCATCATACTATTCAATAAACTATCTGCATTGTTTGAGAGGCTTTCAAAACTGCCTTGCTCCGCAATACCTCCTTCTTTGAGGACTATAATGTGATCAAAATAGTGCAGCAAATGAAGTTGATTCAACGTCATGAGCACCGATTTATCCTCCGATACTAAATCAAGAATTGAGCGTTTGAAAATGGAGGTTGCAACCTCAGGATCGACCGCAGACAGTGGATCATCCAGGATAAGTAATTGCGGTTGGTGGTATAGCGCCCTCGCAATCGACAATCTCTGCTGCTGTCCTCCACTCAGAGTTTGCCCTCTTTCACCTATCTCAGTATATCGACCATCTGGAAGGTTTTTTAAATCCTGATCTAGAGCAGAAGCTTTCACAACTTTGTTAAACAGGTCTTTGTCCTTGAGTTTCCCCATTAAAATATTATCTTGGAGTGTTCCGCTCATTACAAAGGGCTTTTGAGGTACGTATCCTACGCGGTGGCACAATTTCAAAATTCCTTGTGTCTTAAAAGTTGAACCTAACACAGACGATAACAATGTGGTTTTTCCTGACCCAACGCGACCAACTACCGCACATAGAAATCCATTCTTCTTCACAGCAAAAGACATATCGTTTAAAGTGAAACTAGCACTATCGGGATTTGAATTCCCATCGTAAGTAAAACTTGCATTTTCAAGAACCAGCACATTTTCATCCAAAGAATTAATGACATCTGGAAGAGGAGCATCATCCAACAAAAGAAATTTTCGAATTCGAGCAAAAGACACAAACGTATTAGTGAACATGGCAGCATGTTGTGGCAACGAAATCAAAGGCAAGCGTAAACCTTGAAAGGAAGATATTGCAACAAAGATGTTAGCAGGGATTAAATCTTCGGGAGCAATAATGGCCACAGTCATGATAGAAAGAGCAGATGCTAGAATGGGACTGGCTCGTCCCCCATTGATAGATGTAACCACTAATGTCCGGAACTGTCGAATATATCCGGTTTCCTCATGCCGGACCTCTGTTACCATCTTTTGAAAAGGCTTTTCCCAGCCCATCATTTTGATGGCTTTGATACCTGATAAAATCTCTTGCATGATCCCCATTCGTTTATCTCCCAGCGCGAAATCCTTTTCTTCGACCTTCTTAATTACTTTGGTTATACGCCAGTTCATAAACGCGATCGAAAACATTATACCGCATCCAACAAGACTGCTTACTCCTAACACAAGTATAAGAATTGTAACGCCTCCAATCAAGGCAGTAACAATATAGGGGAACAGACAGAGCCATCTCCAATCTTCTATCATGCGAGTAATGTCACTGGAGACGATCGCACTTTCGCGCAACTGAGCATCGTGAACTGATATCGAAGATACTGTGCCTGCTTTTTTTTGGATTAAACTAGTTGACCATGAAAAAAAGCGAGTTCCAAGTTTGGCCGACAACAATTGTTTGGTTTGTGCCTGAAGAACACCTTCTAACAATATAACTACTCCGAAAGACATCGCAATTAAAATCCCTTCTTCCGTTGAACTTTCTGTATCAGAAACAACTTTAATGATTTTCCCCAACAACAATGGACGAGCAACGGAGGCTAAAATGCCTTGAAATATCGACAGGACCACGCCAAGTATAATCTCTTTCTTTTGAATCCGAAGCAGAACTTTTGAAATAGACGCTTGGTCACCATGCTGGCGCACTTGATCCGTCCACAGCTTTTCTGCTTCGTCGGCCAGCGCCTGACAACCATCTCGGGAATTCACTGAAGGTATGTCTCTCTCTTGTAGGGGATTTCTATAACCTTGGAGTAAAAACGGGTATAACCAACAGAAAAATGAATTGCTGAAGAAGCTGTGGTTGAAATGTTTAGAATGTTCATTTCCTGTTTCCACATCTTTTACACTGATCCCGGGACTTAGACTCATTTCAAAGTTTACGTTATGAAATCACAGATTCTTTGTTCGTTTCTCTCATTTTGTCATTCCGATCCTTCATGAAGATGTTTTTCCTGTTTTTAATTTTATTGTGCCAGTAAAACGAATAGTATCCATTATCAAAACAAATATCCAGTTGTACAAATATGAAGAATCAAGGCAACACAAGCGGTATGCTGGATGCAGAGCGACTGCAATGCTCGTTTGATATTGATGAGATGATGACGTTACTTGGCAGCAAACAAAAAAGAATCGCGACAGAAAATGCGAAGAAGTTGTTTGAAACAGCTCCGTTCAGTGCACAGTTCAATAGAACCGAGGATTATGCTTCATACCAGGAGCATTATTTGCATTCTATCCAACGAACATCTGAAGCTGTTAAGATTACCAGAGAAAACCCAAAGTTCATGATGGAGCATGCTGCAGGCAAGGTTCAAATGGGCGACTTATTTGAAACCAACGGTGTGGCTGCCATTCACTTTACAATGTTCCTGACATTTTTGAAAACAAATGCATCCAAAGAGCAGAAGGCGGTGTGGCTTGACGGAGCCCAGGAAGCTCGTTACTTTGGTGCATATGCACAAACGGAACTGGGGCACGGGTCCAACTTACGAGGGCTGGAAACTGTCGCGACTTTCGACGTCGACAAAGATGAGTTCATTGTTGATTCCCCCACCTTGACCAGCATGAAATTTTGGCCGACAGGAATGTATGCTTGTACGCATTGCGTGTGTTTCGCGAATTTGTACCTTGACGGTAAAAATCATGGGATTCAAGCATTTATGTTGCAATTGAGAGATCAAGACGGAAAGTTAATGCCAGGTGTGGAAGTCGGAGAAACAGGACCCAAAATTATTGGTGGACATACAAATATTGGTTATGCAAGATTTGATAGAGTACGTATTCCAAGGTTCAACATGTTTCAAAAACTTTCAAAAGTCACCCGTGAAGGAAAATTCATTGCGCCTCCTCCGAAGCAAGGAAAGGTAAAGAACATCTCAATGATGATGATGAGAGTGTTTAATGTGGAATGGGCTGCAAGGGATACTTCGAAAGCAGCGACCATTGCCATTCGGTACTCGATGGTACGTCGTCAAGGATTCAAGGATACCACCATTGATGATGGGAAGACCTTGGGCGAGCATGTGGTTATGGATTACTCAATGCAGCAATACAGACTTTTCAAGACATTGGCTATTGCTTACATGTTTGCCTTCAACAGCATGTTTCTAACCGACTATTTGCAAGGCGTTCAGACCAAAATTAACATAGGCGATGAATCTGCTGCTGATGAGTTGCCTGAGTTGCATGCGACTATTTCCGGATTGAAGGTGTTTTCTACAGTGGTAGGCCATGAAAACATTGAGGAATGTCGCAAAGCATGCGGCGGGCAAGGTTTCTTGCGACAAAGTGGAATAGCTGATCTTTCCAACAGTTTTTCAGAGCCCGTCACAGTTGAAGGAGAACAGGTGATCCTATCATTGCAAGTGGCTCGATTTCTTATCAAATCTGTTAAGAGCGTTAAGAAAGGCGAGGCACCGTTGGGAAGTGCAACATATCTTCTCAAAGATTCATTTGATGCACGCGAACTTGATTTGACGAGCAATCAATGCTTGGTGGATCTTTTTGAAGATAGAGCTAGAAGAGTCGCATTCAAATTGGAAGCGAAATTCAGCGCTGCTGTGGATAGTGGACGTTCGTTTGATGAAGCTACCAATTATTGTGCCATTCTTGGTTACAAAAGTGCTCAATGTCATGCTTCCTATACAATGGTAAGGAACTTTTACCATGCCATATCAAAATATGCTCTGAATCCAAAAATCCAACTAGTACTCTGGAGGCTATTCCAACTTCAGGCGTTGGTTCAAATTAGAGAGAATTTTGGGGACTGGATGACTGTATTTCAAGATCAGCATATGGATTTATGTTTGGAGAGAATCGAAATTGTGCTGAAGGAGATAAGACCCGATGCAATTGGCTTAGTTGATGCCTTTGGCCACACCGATGATAGTCTTCGCTCTACCCTGGGAAGATATGATGGAAATGTTTATGAAGCCATATATCAACAAGCGAAGGATTCACCTTTAAATAAAAGTGAAATCATGATAGGTTGGGAGCACCTCAAAGAAATTCTTGATATAGACTTTCTAAAGCGAGGTATTGGACAGCGTCATATTTCAGATTCAAAATTATAACAGGGGATTATTACTTTTTCGCAAAATAACATGTTAATTTATTTGATTTCTTGCTTGGTGGAGAAGACGCACTCGTAGAAGGCCTTTTTTTAATTTCATCTGTGACATCTTCGAAGGATTTTTGATTCTTTGGTGCATCTGAGGCCTTGGGAAACATTTTGTTTATGCAACGCAGTACTTCCAGTTTCGCAGGTTGACTGCAATCTTTTGCTTGGTATTCAGTTTTACTCATTTGCTGGGATACTGGGTGCCACTTTAAACAATTTTTGGGCCTCAGAAAGGTTTCAATAATATCTGAACTCCAGGTGGTAGTTCCAAGCCACGCATCTATCTCCTCATCAGTCTCTAATAATGCAGGCATTCTATTATGTATTTCTTTAAACTCATTCGATGCGTCAACTGTTATAATAGTAAACGTCGTATACACCTTTTCATCCACGGTACATTCATCATATAATCCAGCAATGCAAAGAATGTCTGCTTGCTTGTCACTCACGTAATAAGGCTGCTTCTTTTCCTTAAACAGTTTTTTGGCTTCATTGCGCCATTCGTAAAAACCATTGAAACAAACAATGCAATGTTTTCTGGCAAGCAAACGACTGTGAACATATTCAAGATTGTCACTGCGGGCGTTGAATTTTTTGAAGAAACTGGAGCTTTTAATCGGCTCTTTTTGATAAGCAGGAATCAATCCCCATTGAGCTTTTTTGAGCACTCGATCATCACCGTCCATGATTACTATGTATGCCGACATGCCCGGTCCAAAGTTTTCTCGTTCCAACAAATCGTCGTCGCTTCCACTCACATTTCCACTCGCTTGGCATCGCTTAGATATTTTACCACTTGACAAACAATAGCGACCTC
>Ga0105055_10005746_pt1 | contig 17358 bp, 18 predicted proteins | sample BON03_FD_78090 | JGI IMG/M metagenome (GOLD analysis project Ga0105055, IMG submission 78090) | Freshwater microbial communities from Lake Bonney liftoff mats and glacier meltwater in Antarctica - BON-03 | ecosystem: Environmental > Aquatic > Freshwater > Ice > Glacier meltwater | place: Lake...
CTCGCGGTGCTCGCGAAGGCTGCAACACCCACCGAAGCAGCGAAGTTGACACCGGGCAAGATCCGCACAGTGCTCCGCAACGCCGGCCGTCGACGCAACATCGAGACCCGTGCCGACGCAATCGCTGCTGGACTGCGCACCGAAGCGCTACGCGCCCCCGGACCAGTCGAAACAGCTCACGGCGCAACGACGCGGGCGACGGTTGCGATCGTTGTCGAGCTGAACGCCCAGATCGAGAAACTGGCCGGCGAGTTGGCCGACCATTTTGAGCAGCACCCGGATTCCGACATCTACCTCTCCCTGCCTGGAATCGGTGTCGTTCTCGGAGCCCGGATGCTCGGCGAGTTCGGCGACGACCCGAACCGCTATGCCAACGCCAAGTCTCGCAAGAACTACGCCGGAACGTCGCCCATCACCAGAGCGTCAGGAACAAGATCGGTTGTGCTCGCCCGATTCGTGCGCAACCCTCGCCTCGCCGACGCCCTCGACCAGGGTGCGTTCTGCTCGTTGAGCTGGAGCCCCGGAGCCAGACTCTTCTACGACCAACGCCGCGCGAATGGCGACTCGCACCACATGGCGTTGCGAGCACTCGCGAACCGTTGGGTCGGCATCATGCACGGCTGCGTCCAGAACCGCTGCCGCTACGACGAACACACCGCGTGGGCCCACCGAAGCGACGTCGACACCAAAAGAATCGAACAAGCTGCTTGACATTTACGAACCTGGGGTGTCTGTCAGGCTCGCGCCCCACCGTCCGCGGTTGCCGACTTCTGTGTGAGCGGCGACGCGCTCGGACGACGCCTGCGCTCACACAGAACTCGGCCGATCCGTCTGCGTGAACGAGAACGCTCGGCCGATCCGTCTGGTCTCACACAGAATGTGAGGCTGCGGGCATCGCAGCGGCGGTAGCGTCGGGCCGCGATGGGTATCGAAATCATTTTTCTGATCCTCGCCGCACTGGTGATCGCGTTCGGAATCGGTGTGGTCGTCGTCAGTCGACGCAGGACCGCCAGCCGCACACCTCCGACCTCGCAGGCCACTCGGCCCAGCGCACCGCCTCCCCGGTCCGTAGCGACGGGAACCCTCGTCGAGGAACGGCCTGGAGAACTCGTCGAGCCGGAACTCGTCGAGCCGGAAGTCGTCGAGCCCGAGCCGGTCGAGCCGGCGTCGCTGCGGGACCGCTTGTCGAAAGCTCGGCTCGCGTTCACAGGAGCGTTCGCCGGCGTGCTCGGTCGGACGGGCATCACCGAGGAGAGCTTCGAGGATCTCGAAGAGGCGCTCTTGCGTGCCGATGTCGGCGTCGGCGTCACCACTGAACTGATCAACGGCCTCCGGACCAAGGTCGCGGCCAAGGAGATCACCGAGCCGCAGGCGCTGCTCGACGCGCTCGAAGTCGAGATGGTGTCGCGCCTCGAAGGCTCCGACCGCTCGCTCACCTTCGAGCCCGGCGAGGCCGCGAGCCCGAACGTGTGGATGTTCGTCGGCGTCAACGGCGTCGGCAAGACCACCACGATCGGCAAGTTGTCGAACCAGCAGATCCGTGACGGTCGTACCGTGCTGATGGCTGCTGGTGACACGTTCCGCGCTGCTGCTGCCGAGCAGCTCACCGCCTGGGCCGAGCGTTCGGGTGCCGAGATCGTGCGCGGTGCCGAAGGAAGTGATCCGAGCGCGGTGATCTACGACGGGGTCGAGCGGGCTTCGGCTCGGAACATCGACCTCGTGATGGCCGACACCGCCGGCCGTCTGCACACCAAGTCGAACCTGATGGAAGAACTGAAGAAGGTTCGTCGCGTTGCCGAGAAGGGCGCCGGGCGCGTCACCGAGACGTTGCTCGTGATCGACGCGACCACTGGGCAGAACGGTCTCACGCAGGCCCGCGAGTTCGGTGAGGCCACCAACGTCACCGGTGTCGTGCTCACCAAACTCGACGGTTCGGCCAAGGGCGGCATCGTGTTCGCCATCGAGACCGAACTCGGCATCCCCGTGAAGCTCGTCGGTATCGGCGAGACCATCGAGGATCTGATCCCGTTCGATCCTGCCGAGTTCGTCTCGGCCCTCGTCAACCCCTGACGAGATCTCCGACGCGACGCGCTCCGCCCCCACTCCCGAAAAATCACGCGTTTGTTGCGCTCAGCGCAACAACCACGCGACATTTCGGGTTGACGTGGGGTGAAGGGGCGTGTCGTCGGCTTCGGGCTGGTGGTGACCGCCTGACAGACTGACGCCATGACGACGCTCGAAACGCGACCTGACGCTGCCATCACCGATCCGGAGACCCATGAGGTCACCGAAGCGATCGATGCGCTGCTGGCCACCAACGACCCGGCCACCATGGACAACCGTGAATTCCGCAGCGCCCGCTACGACGCCGGGCTCGCCTGGGTGCACTTCCCGAAGGGGTACGGCGGCCTCGGTGTGCGGCCTGAGCTGAACAAGATCGTCGACACCCGCATGAAGGAGGCCGGCGCCAAGCCGACCGAGCCGGTGAGTTTCTTCATGCTGCTCGCCGGCCCGACCATCGTCACGCACGGCAGCCACGAGGCCAAGGAACGCTTCTTGCGCCCGATGTTCACCGGCGAAGAGATCTGGTGTCAGCTGTTCTCCGAGCCGGGCGCCGGTTCCGACTTCGCTGGACTCGCCTGCAAGGCCGAGCGCGACGGCGACGAATGGATCGTCAACGGCCAGAAGGTGTGGAACACGATGGCGCACCTCGCCGACTTCGGGATGCTCGTCACCCGCACCGATCCCGATGCGCCGAAGCACAAGGGCATGACCTACTTCGCACTCGACATGCACGCCGACGGAGTCGAGGTTCGCCCCTTGCGCCAGATCACGGGCGAGGCCGAGTTCAACGAGGTCTACATGACCGACGCCCGAGTTCCCGACGCCCATCGCATCGGCGACGTCGGTGAAGGGTGGCGAGCGAGCCTCACCACGCTGATGAACGAGCGCAACGCCATCGGCACCGGCAGCGGCGCCGGGAGTGGTTCGGTGGTCCGTCGTGGTGCTGCGGCCAACGATGCCATCGACATCTGGAAGGGCCTCGACCCGTCCGAGCAGAGCGGTGCCCGCAAGGACCGCATGATGCAGTTGTGGTGCCAGGCCGAGGTGAACCGGCTCACCAACCGTCGAGCCGGCGAGAATGCCAAGGCCGGCAACCCTGGCCCCGAGATGACCATCGCCAAGCTCGCCTTCTCCGAGCTGAACAAGCCGCTGTACGAGTTCTGCGTCGACCTGTTGGGCGCCGCCGCATTGATCGGCTACGACTACACGTTCCGTCGTCCCGGCGACCTCGACGCCACCGGCACGATGCACGGCACCCGCTATTCGTTCATGCGGGTGCGGGCAAATTCGATCGAGGGCGGCACGTCGGAGATCCTGCGCAACATCATCGGCGAACAGGTCCTCGGCCTCCCTGGCGAACCCCGCGTGGACAAGGTCGGCCCCTGGAAAGACGTGCCGCGTAACTGACATCCACCCCGACATTTTCCGGTCGACCGAACCAGTGAACGCGACGCAGCGTCGAAACAACCATGACACGCTCACGCCTCACCATCATGACGGCTGCAACTTCAGCGGTGCTGTTGTTCGCGGCATGCGGCCAGTCCGCCGATGACGCGGCGTCCTCGCTGTTGCAACCTCCGAGACCGATCAGCGTCGTGAGTGCCCCGGGCGCCGGGTCTGCCGAGGTACGCCTCGCCGGTGGCGATGCAGCGATGTCGTCGATGCCGGCGTTCGCTGGTTACACGTTCGAGCTCGGGCCGGATTTCCCTTCACTTCCGACGGGATCGACCGGGTATCAGTATCCGGCGAACCCCGCTCTCGAGCCGGAGGTCGTCGCACAATTGGCGCAAGCGTTCGGCGTCGAGGGCGAACCGGTTCCCGGCGGTGGCCCGACCGTCGACGGCGTGCGTTGGCGCGTCGGGCCCGACGATGGATCAGCTCCCTCCTTGACCGTCAGCGATGACGCCCAACTGAACTTCAACTACTCGCCAGCGTGGGACCAGAGCGGAACTTCTGTCGGGTGCGCCGAGCCGGTCTCGAGCGAAGGCACGGTCGGTGAGTCGGCATGCCCGGAGCCGGTTCCGCCAGTGAACGTCCCGACCGTTGACGAAGCCGAGCAACTGGTGACCGATCTGCTGGGCGAGTTGGGCCAGGATCCTTCGGCATTCGAGTTCGACACGTACGCCGACGAGTATTCCGCAAACGTCACGGCATGGAGCGAACTCGACGGCGTGCGTTCACCGGTGGCCTGGGGATTCGGCTACAGCGAGAACGGAGTGTTGCAGTGGATGAACGGAGTGCTCGCCACCCCGGTGGCGGCTGGCCCGTACCCACTCATCGGCATCGATGAGGCGTTGGTGCGGCTGGACGAGCAGACGAACCAGTTCCGCGGCGGCGTGTACATGGACGACTTGGCCACGACCGGGGGTGCATTGGTGCGAGAGGGTCAAGAGGCGCCCGTAGGAGCGCCGACCGAACCGGCACCGCTGCCGCCCGCGTCACCGCTGCCGCCCGAGACGATTCCCGCGTCGGTCGATCCTGCGGTCTCGATCCCGGTCGACACGATCCCAGTCGAGCCGATGGTCGCCACGCTGGTCGACGTGAAGGCCGACCTCTGGTGGGCGTTCGACGACGACGGATCGGTGTGGTTGCTCCCGGCGTACTCGTTCACGACATCCGATGACGGAATCTTCACGGTGCCCGCTGTCACCGACGAGTTCCTGGTGATCGTCGAGTCGCCCGTCGATGAGCCGCTTCCCATGCCGGTACCGGTCGAGGATCCGGTCGATCCCTCGACGGAGCCGCCGGTTTCGGTCGTCGAGGCGGACACCAGTGGGGTTGAGGGTCTCGGCGTGCCCGAGTCCACCGCTGTCCTCGAGTCACGTGGGCTGACGCTCCGTGTCGCTCGCGAAGATGGTGTCGACCTGGCAGTCACCGCAGACTTCAGCTCATCGAGAGTGAACGTCGCCGTCGACGCCGGACTCGTGACCGGGGTCGTCTCCATCGGCTGATTCCACAACAGCGACGCGGTACGGTCGCTCGATGAGCGACGAGCAGCGGTCCCCTGTATTCGAGACCACGTTCGAACTGGACAGCTATGCGTTGTCGGCCACGGTGTACGCCGAGCGCGACGACGGCCAGATCCTGCTGCTCAAGCGGGCCGAAGGCGGCGCGATGGCCGGGTTCTTCTTCCTGCCGGGCGGTTTGGTCGATCCGGGAGAGAATCCGTGGGACGCAGCGGCGCGGGAACTCCGAGAGGAATCGGGTCTTGAGTTCTTGGTCCCGCCGACCATGGTCGGGTGCTACTCGATGTTCCTCCATGGGCGCGAGTTCCTCCAGCTGACGTTCCGCGGACGGGTCGAGGGAGAACTCGTCACCAGTCACGAACACACCGACCACAAATGGATCGAGCCGAGCGAGTGGGCGGCGATGTTCACGCCCGATGGCATCGAGGCGATCGCTGGCGACTCCGCAGGGGTCCGCAGGCTGCTCAGTGGTATCGGCGACGACGCCCGCCGGTATCTCGCGCTGCTCGGTCGGGCGTGACGGTTCCGCCTGCGGCGGACGTACCTGCTCACGGTTCGGCCGCGCCGCTACCCTCGGGCACCTGATGTTCGACAATCTGTCCACTCGACTCGAAGGCATCGTCAAGAAGATCCGCGGCAAGGGGCGCCTCACCGAGGCCGACGTCGACGAGGTGATGAAGGAGATCCGTACGGCGCTCCTCGAAGCCGACGTCAACCTCACCGTCGTCCGCTCGGTCTGCAACCGCATCCGCGAGGCCGCCATCGGCGCCACGGCTTCGTCGGCCCTCGACCCCGCGCAGCAGGTGGTCAAGGCCGTCAACGACGAACTCACCCGCGCCCTCGGCGGCGAGACGCTCACGATCACCTACGCCTCCAAGCCGCCCACCGTGGTGTTGATGGCCGGCCTTCAAGGCTCCGGCAAGACCACCAACTCGGCGAAGCTGGCCGCATGGTTCAAGGGGCAGGGGCGCCAACCGCTGCTCGTCGGTGCCGACCTCCAACGTCCGGCTGCAGTCGAACAGCTCCGCACGCTCGGGCGTCAGATCGACGTACCGGTGTTCTCCGACCCGTCCGATCCGGTGCGGGCATCAGCGGCCGGTGTCGAAGAGGCCAAGCGTCTCGGCCGCGACGTCGTCATCGTCGACACCGCCGGTCGCCTGTCGATCGACACCGAGATGATGGAACAGATCCGCCAGATCTCGGCGGCGGTGCAGCCCGACTACACCTTCCTCGTCGTCGACGCGATGACCGGTCAGGACGCCGTCCAGACCGCCCAGGCCTTCCACGAAACGCTCCAGATCGACGGCGTGATCATGTCGAAGATGGACGGCGACGCCCGCGGCGGTGCTGCGCTGTCGGTGAAAGAGGTCATCGGTCGGCCGATCGCGTTCGCGTCGACGGGCGAGAAGCTCACCGAGTTCGAACAGTTCCATCCCGACCGCATGGCCGGGCGCATCCTCGGCATGGGCGACATGCTCACCCTCATCGAGCAGGCTGAGCAGGCCTTCGAAGCCGACCAGGCCGAGGAGGCCGCGGCGAAGCTGATGGAGGGGCAGTTCACCCTCGACGACTTCCTCGAACAGATGCAGCAGATCAAGAAGATGGGCTCGCTCGGCAGCCTGATGGGGATGCTGCCGGGCATGCCCAAGGAACTCAAGGACGCCAAGATCGACGACGACGACCTCAAGCCGATCGAGGCGATCATCCGCTCGATGACCCTCGATGAGCGTGCGCAGCCGACGATCATCAACGGCAGCCGACGTCAGCGCATCGCCACGGGCTCCGGCACCGAGGTGGGCGACGTCAACCGGCTGGTGAAGCAGTTCGGCGAGATGCAGAAGATGATGAAGAAGATGGGCATGGGCGGCCCGGGCGGCGGCTCGTCGAAGAAAGCCAAGAAGGGCAAGGGTAAAAAGGGCCGCACCACCGCCGCCAAGGGCCGTGGACTACCGCCGGGACTGCTCGATCCGAACGCCACCGGTGGCATGGACATCCCCGGCCTCCCGGGCATGGCGAACATGCCCGGGTTGCCCGGCATCCCGCGACGCTGATCGTCAGCCGAATCTCCAACGATCGTCGCGCCCATCAGGCGAGGGGATTCGGGCGCCCGCCGCTAACCTTCCCACGTTCTCATTTGCACCCAGGAGTAGCGATTTCACATGGCAGTCAAGCTGCGGCTCACCCGCATCGGTAAGAAGAAGCAACCTCAGTACCGCATCGTCGCGGCCGACGCCCGCTCGCCTCGCGACGGCCGTTTCATCGAGATCCTCGGGCACTACGACCCGCGTCAGGATCCGTCGGTGCTCACCGTCGACAACGACAAGGCCGTCAAGTGGCTGACGGACGGTGCGCAGCCGACCGAGCGTGTTGCCAAGCTCCTCAAGATCTCCGGCGCCGCCGAGCAGTTCGAGGCCGCCAAGGCCAGCAAGTGAGCGACGTCGAAGCCGGCATCGACATCGACACCGGCGCGGACGACTTCGAATCCTCTGACGAAATCGCGCCGACCGCTGTTGCGGTGCTCACGCACATCGTCAGGTCGCTCGTCGACGACGCCGACTCCGTCACGGTCGAAGTCGACGACTCCGGTCGCCGTCCCACGCTCAACGTGCGTGTCGGCGAAGGCGAACTCGGCCGAGTCATCGGCCGCCGTGGTCGCACCGCTGCGAGTATTCGTACCGTTGCCCGTGCCGCTGCGAGCAAAGACGATGTCGAGATCGATATCGAATTCCTCGACGACTGAGCGACGAAATTGACCGACGACGGCTTGCTGGAAGTCGGTCACATCCGACGCGCGCACGGCCTGCGCGGCGATGTGTTCGTGCAGTTGCTGTCCGACTCCGATGCCCGCGTCGCCCCTGGCAGCGAGATGTTCGCTGATGGCGAGCGACTCGTGGTCGAGAGGTCTCGGATGGCGGGCAGCGGACGCCGCGTGGTGAAGTTCGCGCAGATCGCCGATCGCACGGCGGCAGAGAAGTACGTCAATCGGGCCCTGCGCGGCCGACCGATCGACGACCCCGATGCGCTCTGGGTGCACGAGATGATCGGTCGGCGCGTCCTCGAGACCGATGGCACCGACCACGGGGTGTGCGTGTCGGTGCTCGCCAACCCCGCTGCCGATCTCCTCGAACTCGACAGCGGCGCACTCGTGCCGTCGAACTTCGTGGTGTCGATCGACGACGACACGATCACCGTCGACACACCAGAGGGCCTGTTCGACCTCCTCGAATCATGACCGGCGGTCTGCGGATCGACGTGTTCTCGCTGTTCCCAGCACTCGTCGACACCTTCTGTTCCGAGAGTCTTCTCGGCAAGGCGCGGGGCCAGGGTCTGCTCGATCTGCGATGTCACGACATTCGCGAGCAGACCACCGACGTCCATCGCACCGTCGACGACGCACCGTTCGGCGGGGGAGCGGGCATGGTCATGCGGGCCCAGCCGATCTTCGAGGCGGTCGAAGCGGTCGACCCGCCCCGCCCGCTGCTGCTCCTCGGGCCCGGTGGGCGACGGTTCGACCAGGCAGTGGCGGCCGAACTCGCCGGCGGCGGTGGCTTCAGCTTGCTGTGCGGTCGCTACGAGGGCGTCGACCATCGGGTGCGTGAGCACCTGGTCGACGGCGAGATCAGCGTCGGTGACGTGGTGCTCAGTGGTGGAGAAGTTGCTGCGTGCCTGGTCATCGAGGCTGTCACCCGCCTGCGTGACGGAGCGATGGGCAATGCCGTGAGCACGATCACCGAGAGTTTCGGCGAGTCGGGCCTGCTCGAAGAGCCGCAGTTCACCCGGCCGGCGGAGTTCCGCGGGTGGGACGTACCCGACGTTCTGCGCAGTGGTGACCACGCCCGCATCGAGCGCTGGCGCCGGGCGCAGCGGCTGCATCGCACCCTTCGTGACAGGCCCGAGCTGATCGAGCATCTCGGCGGACTCTCGACAGATGACGCGCGACTGTTGGAAGAGTTCCCTGCCGTCCCGTATCATTGACGGGCCCTGAGCGGCGCGAGTTTGCGTTCGTGATCAGGCCATGAAACTTCGACAACGGCCACCCGGCTCGCAGCAACATGCGCAGCCACGACAACGTAGGTAGACGCCATGAAAGCCACTGACCTCATCGACAACGATTCGCTCCGCGACGACATCCCCGAGTTCCAAGCGGGTGACGAGCTGAAGGTGCATGTCCGCGTCGTCGAGGGCGGCAAGGAGCGCATCCAGGTGTTCCAGGGTGACGTCATCGGCCGCCAGGGCGGTGGACTGCAGGAGACCTACACGGTCCGCAAGCTCAGCTACGGCGTGGGTGTCGAGCGCACCTTCCCGCTGCACACCCCGACCGTGCAGAAGATCGAGGTCATGAAGCGCGGCGACGTGCGTCGCGCCAAGCTGTACTACCTGCGCGAGCGCAAGGGCAAGGCCGCCAAGATCCGCGAGAAGCGCGACTTCTGATCTCCCCGCTCGCCCACGGGTGAGCATTCGACGCACTCGTGCGTCCCCCATCGGGCACTCGGCCTCTCCCAGCGACGCCACGGAGGTCAGCCATGCCCGAACGCAACTCCACCACACCCGATCTGTCGAACCGCGCCCGCGGGCAGTGGGGTGAGAACCTTGCCGCAGCGCACTACCGCCGCCTCGGCCATGAGATCCTCGACCGCAACTGGCGCTCGGCCACCGGCGAACTCGACCTCGTCGTATTCGACGGTTCGACGTACGTGTTCAGTGAGGTGAAGGCCCGCCGTACCGCCGACTTCGGACCCGCGTCGGCAGCGGTGACCGTGGCCAAGCAGCGCCGGATCCGCCAGCTCGCCGTCGAATGGCTCCGCGCCCACGACGTGCACGCGTCGTCGATCCGCTTCGACGTGGTGGCCATCACCGGCAACGATCTCGAATTGCTCACCGACGCATTCTGAGACGGCGACTCACCCTCACGTGAAGTGGGCGGCGACCTCGGCTTGGAACTCGCGGTACTTCGCGACTCGTTCCTCGAGGGTGGCGCCGAGGGTGAAGTCGGGCACGATCAACTCGTCGAAGCCGAGTTCGGCGTAGCGGCCGATCTCGTCGACGAGTTGTGCGTTGGAACCGATGATCGACCGTTCGCCCATGTCGCCGCCTCTGATGTTCGCGGCGAACTCGTCGTTGTCGGTCATGAACACGAGCGCCTGCGTCGACTTCCAGATCGTCGACGGGTCGCGTTCCACCTGCTCACACGCAGTGTGGAGCTTGTCCAGCGCTCCTGCGGCCATGTCGGGGGCGCCCCAGGTGTTCCATTCGTCGGCGTGGCGGGCAGTGATGCGCAGCATGCGTGGGCTGCCGGTGCCCACCAGGATCGGCAACGGGGACTGGACGGGCTTCGGGTTCGCCGGGGCGTCGGTGATGTCGTAGAAGTCGCCGTGGAAGTCGGTGACGTCGTCGTTGAGGAGCGACCGGATGATCTGGATGGCCTCCTCGAACCGGCTGACGCGGACACCCGGTTCCTCGAGGTCGATTCCGTAGACGTGGTGCTCGTTGACCTGCCAACCGGCACCGATGCCGAGCACGAGCCGCCCGTTCGAGATGTGGTCGATCGTGGCCGCCCGATTGGCGAGCACGGCGGGGTGGTGGACCGACGTGGGAGCGACGAGCGAGCCGACCCGGATCCGTTCGGTGACCGCAGCGATTGCCGGCAGCATCGCCCAGCACTCGTGCACGTGACCCGGGAGGGTCTCCTCGCTGCCCGAGTTCGGCATGTAGTGATCGGCGTACCACAGGCAGTGCCAGCCCTCGGCGTCGGCCGTTCGTGCGAGATCGAGCACTTCGGCGGACGGGCGTTCGGGGTTGGGCCACATCGAGAACTTCATGACCGTCGACCGTAACCTCAGGCCCCGTGACCACCGAGCCCGAACCCGCTGCGACCGCCGGCGAGATGGAAGTGCGAGATCACGATCTGTGGGAGGCGCATGCCGACTGGTGGATCGCCGGGTTCACCGAGGGCGCCGACCCCGAGTACGTCGAGCAGATCCTGCCGCTCGCTGCAGCAGAACTCGCCGGGTTCGAACGTGTACTCGATCTCGGTTGCGGCGACGGCCAGATCAGTCGGCTGCTCGCGGGCGCAGACGCGCAAGTGGTCGGCGTCGATCCGACCTGGAACCAGATCCGTGTAGCGCACGAACGCGCTGGGGGAGCGGCCTACGCCCGATCGGAAGCCGCGGAGCTGCCGTTCGTCGGCGGGTCGTTCGACGCCGTGGTGGCGTGCCTCGTGTTCGAACACATCGATGATGTGGATGGAGCGATCGCCGAGGTCGCGCGGGTGCTGCGACCCGGTGGTCAGTTCAGTTTCTTCCTCAACCATCCGTTGCTGCAGACACCGGGGAGCGGCTGGATCGACGATCACACCGTCGATCCACCCGAGCAGTACTGGCGTATCGGGCCGTACCTCGTCGAGCAGGACTCGATCGAGCAGGTCGAGCAAGGCGTTTTCATCCGCTTCGTGCATCGCCCGCTGTCGCGCTATCTCAATTCGCTCGCCGAACACGGGCTGCTCCTCGAACGCATGGTCGAGCCGGCCCCGCCCGACGGGTTTCTCGATCGCGCCTTCGAGTACGCCGCGGCTGCAGCCATCCCCCGCCTGCTCTACCTCCGCCTCCGCCGCGTCTGACCCCGCCGGCGATGAGCGAAACCCCTCCATCTGGAGGTTTGGCTCATCACTCTGTTCGGGATCGGGTGGCGGGCCTCCAGCGATGAGCGAAACCCCTCCATTCGGAGGTTTGGCTCACCGCTCGAGGTCGTTGCCGCTGACTGGCCGATGGCGATGAGGTACACCCCAAGATGGAGGGGTTTCGCTCATCGCCTGGGCGCGTTTGCTGGGTCGGTAGGATTGGGGGGGTGGCCGACATCGTGCTCATCACCGGGTTGTCGGGGGCTGGCCGCTCTGGTGTCGCTGACGTGCTCGAAGACCTCGGGTGGTTCGTGGTCGACAATCTGCCCACGGCACTCATCGGCACCATCGTGGAACTGGCCGCCAAGCCGAACAGCGGCATCGAGCGCCTCGCGCTGGTTGCCGGTCGCCAGCACACCGAGGTGCTCAGCAAGGTCGGCGAGTTGCGCGCCGACGGTCACGACGTGCGGATGGTGTTCCTCGACGCCTCCACTCCCGAGTTGGTTCGACGTTACGACGCAACCCGTCGACGGCATCCGCTGGCCGACGAGGCCGAGGGTCTCGTCGAGTCGATCGAACTCGAACGCTCGACGCTGGCCCCGGTTCGTGATGCGGCCGACTTGGTGATCGACACCAGCGACCTCAACGTGCACCAGCTGAAGGAGCGGATCGACCACGCCTTCGACGCGCCGACGGGATCCCGACTCCAGGTCGCTGTCGAGAGCTTCGGGTTCAAGCACGGGCTGCCGCTCGATGCCGACATCGTGATGGACGTGCGGTTTTTGCCGAACCCGCACTGGGACGACGCGCTGCGTCCGCTGACCGGCCATGATCCGAAGGTGCGCGACTACGTGCTGGAAACAGCGATCGGCTCGAATTTCGTCGACCAGTTCGACGGGCTCCTCGCCACGTTGTTGCCGCAATACCAGGCCGAGGGCCGCAGCTATCTCACGGTCGCGATCGGCTGCACCGGTGGTCGCCATCGTTCGGTGGCCATCGCCGAGGAACTCGCGTCACGCCTCCGCGGCAGCGGCGTCGCGGTCACCGCGGTCCACCGCGACCTCTCGCGCTGATAACCCACCCACCCCCAGATCGCGTTTGCGTTGTACTCCCGGTGGCCCGCCCCACCGAAACTGTCACGCAAACGTGGTTGGTGCGCCCCGCCCGAATTGTCACGCAGAGGTGCTTTGGGATCGGCTCGATGGGGAAGAACTACAATCGAAAGCGGACAACGACGTTCCACCACGCCTGAGGAGGCATCACAGACATGACGATCAGAGTCGGCATCAACGGTTTCGGACGTATCGGACGCAACTTCTTTCGCGCCGCCAAGGCGAGCGGTGCCGACATCGATTTCGTGGCCGTGAACGACCTCGGGTCGGTCGATGCGATGGCCCATCTCCTCAAGTACGACTCGGTGCTCGGACGCTTCCCCGACAAGGTGACTGCGACCAAGTCGAGCCTCAAGGTCGGGGGCGACACCCTCCAGGTACTCAGCGAGCGCAATCCAGCCGACCTGCCGTGGGGCGACCTCGGTGTCGACGTGGTCGTCGAGTCGACCGGTTTCTTCAACACCCGTGATGCAGCGAGTGCCCACCTCGCCGGGGGCGCCCCGCTCGTCATCGTGTCGGCGCCGTGCACCAATGCCGACGCCACGTTCGTGTACGGCGTCAACCACAAGGACTTCAAGTTCAGCGAGCACAAGGTGATCTCGAACGCCAGTTGCACCACCAACTGCTTTGTTCCGATGGTCAAGGTGCTCGACGACAATTTCGGTGTCGAGCAGGGTCTGATGACCACCATCCACTCCTACACCGGCGACCAGAATCTCGTCGACGGGCCGCATGACGACCTGCGTCGTGCTCGTGCTGCGGCGATCAACATCGTGCCCACGTCCACCGGTGCAGCCCGGGCGACGTCGCTCGTGATGGAGTCGATGAAGGGCAAGCTCGACGGCACCGCGCTGAGGGTGCCGACCCCGACAGGCTCGCTCACCGACTTCACCGCCACGTTGAAGAAGACGGCCACGGTCGAGGCGATCAACGCTGCGTTCGCCGCTGCCGCGAAGAAGGAGCTGAAGGGTGTGCTCAAGTACACCGAGGATCCAATCGTGTCGAGTGACATCGTCACCGACCCGCACTCGTGCGTGTTCGACGCCGGTCTCACGATGAGCATGGGCAAGCTGGTGAAGATCAACGGCTGGTACGACAACGAGTGGGGCTACTCGAATCGCCTCGTCGACCTCACGCTGTTCACCGGCGCCAAAGTGAAGCGCTGATCTGACGGCATGAGCGAGATCCCCGACGCAATTCCGACGCTGGAGGATCTGGAGGCGCAGCTCGGCGACCTGTCGGGCAAGCGTGTCCTCGTGCGCACCGACTTCAACGTGCCGCTCGGCGACGACGGTGAGATCGTCGACGATTTCCGGATCCGCGCTGCCCTGCCGACGATCGAGTGGCTCACCGAACGGGGCGCGGACGTCGTCACCTCGAGTCATCTCGGACGACCGAAGGGCGCGCCCGACCCGAAGTATTCGATGGACGCAGTGCGCGCCCGCCTCGGCGAACTCGCGCCCGGCATCGAGCTCTCGGAGAACCTCCGGTTCGATCCGGGCGAGACCGCCAACGATCCGGCGTTCGTGGCGAAGCTCATCGACGGAATCGACGCCTACGTCAACGACGCGTTCGGTGCTTCGCACCGTGCACACGCCTCGATCGTCGGGCCGCCGCAGTTCGTGCCGAGCGCAATGGGACGCCTACTCCAGAAGGAGGTCGAGGTGCTCCTCGGCCTGCGCAACAAGCCTAAGCACCCGTTCGTCGCCGTGCTCGGTGGGGCCAAGATCTCCGACAAGCTGGGTGTGGCCGAAGCGTTGCTCGACGTGGTCGACTCGCTGGTGATCGGCGGGGCGATGTGTTTCACGTTCTTCGCCGCTCAGGGCAAACCGATCGGCGACTCGCTGTTCGAACCCGACCAGGTCGACACGTGCAAGCGGCTCCTCGCCGAAGCAGGAGCGAAGGGCAAGACCATCCATCTCCCCGACGACATCACCGGTGTCGCCGCCGATGGCGAGTACGCCACGTTCGGCACCCGCCTGCCCGACGGTGCCAAGGGCTTCGACATCGGCCCCGGCTCGGCAGCGGCGTTCACCGATGTGATCATGGACGCCCGCATGGTGTTCTGGAACGGCCCGATGGGCATGTTCGAAGACGAACGCTTCGCATCAGGCACCCGCACGGTTGCCCAGGCAATGGCCGACACCAAGGCGTTCACGGTGGTCGGCGGCGGCGACTCGGCAGCGGCGCTCGCGCAGTTCAAGCTCGACGACGAGGTCGACCACGTGTCCACCGGTGGCGGCGCCAGCCTCGAACTCCTCGAGAACGGCGACTTGCCGGGCCTCGAAGCTCTCCGCACTGGAATGAATGGATCCTGATGCCCCGTCGACCACTCATCTCCGGCAACTGGAAGATGAACCTCAACCACTTCGAGGCGATCCAGACCCTCCAGAAGCTCCACTATCTGGTGCCCAAGGACACGTTGCAGGACGTCGACGTGAGCATCCATCCGCCGTTCACCGACATCCGCAGCATCCAGACGGTGATCGAGTCCGAGGACCTCGGCTTCCACCTCGGGGCCCAGCACTGCCACTGGGAGGACATCGGAGCGTTCACCGGTGAGGTGTCGCCGGCGTTCCTCGGGAAACTGAACGTGGTGTACGTGATCGCTGGACACTCCGAGCGTCGTGAGATCTTCGGTGAGACCGACGAGATGGTCAACAAGAAGGTCGCCGCAATCCAGGATCACCACATGATTCCGATCATGTGCTGTGGCGAGACGCTCGCGGAGCGTGAAGCGGGGGAGACCGAATCGAAAGTGCTGGGCCAGATCGAGGCGGGTCTCGCCGGTCGCACGAACGAGCAGATCGCCTCGCTCGTGCTCGCGTACGAGCCGATCTGGGCGATCGGTACGGGCAAGACGGCCACGAGCGAGGATGCCCAAACCGTCTGCGCCGCCATCCGCAGCAAGGTTCGTGAGCTCACGGACGCAACCACTGCCGCCGCGGTGCGGATCCAGTACGGCGGCTCGGTGAAGGGGACGAACGCCACCGAGCTGATGGCGCAACCCGACATCGACGGCGCCCTCGTCGGCGGCGCCAGCCTCGACCCCGACGAGTTCGCCAAGATCGTCCAGTTCGGATCCTGAACTGTCACATCAGGCCCTTCACGGTGTGACAGTTCACACGATCGGGTGAACGATCGACTTTTCGCACAGTCGAAACGTGAGCCGCTACCCCTCGGTAGCGAGCACTGCTATGGTCGGTTTACTGGCTCTACGCGGCTGAGTGTGGTTGACGGCCTCGGATTCTGCGAGTTTGGATGGTAGCCGATTTGATGCCGAGGCGGCCGAGGAGCCGGCGCCGATAGTTGGTGTGACTGGAGAATCCGTGAGCGTTTCTGCGGATTTTCTCGGCGAGCATGTGGATGTTCTCGACGCGTCCGTTCGAAGCGCCGCCGGTGGTGTGGTAGGCGAGGAATTCGGGTCGCCAACGGTCGACCGTCGCGGCGAGTCGTTTCAGCTCGACGGTGTCAGCGTCGGCGCAGTGTTGGAAGAACACGATCAGTCGGCGACGGGCGTGCGCGACGTCTCTCGCGTTGTAGACCTCACGCAACAGTTCCTTGGCCATGATCGCTGCGCCGAGTTCGCCGTAGGGGTCACCAACGGCGAGGACGTCGAGCATCCAAGCAAGGCGTTCGTCGCTGAGGCGTTCCCATGCGGTGAGGAACACCCGGCGGCCCCGGTAGAGCGGATCGCCGTTGCGGCCTCGGTGACCAAGGGTGTCTTGTTGCACTCGGCGGCGGGTGTCGTCGGTGGCGGTGTTGGCCAACTTGATGGCGTGGAAGTGATCCACGACACGCACCGCGTTCGGTAGATGCGTGTTGAGCGCGGAGCGGTAGCCGGCAGCCGGGTCCAACGTTGCGAGGGTGATGTTCGCGCACCAGTCGGCGCCTCGTTCAGCAAGCCAAGTGCCCAGAACATCAGCGGATCGGCCCTCGATGACGTCGAGCAGAACGTGACGGTCCAAGTCGACGATCTGGGTGGTGAACACGGTGCGATGCTGCGCTGTGGCGTTCAAGAACCGTTTCTCATCCACCCCGATCCCTCGAACACCGTCAAGACGGTCGGGGTCGTTGATGTGCGGGTCGGTGTAGTCGATCACCGCGTCATGCGCGGCGTGCCAACCAACCCCGAAGGAGACCGCGGCAGCGGCGACCGAGGACCCTTCGGTGTTGACCATGTCCGCGATGCGCTGGCGGGCTCGTTCGGTCAACACCGCCCGAGGCGCGATCGCGTCGATCTGCTCGGACCAGGTCCGCGTCGAGCACAGTGCCTCCGGGCACCGCCAGCGCCGACGCGAGAACACCATCACCGTGGGCACCCCCGAGATCGGTAGATCACGCACCTGTGTGCGGGTGCGGCCGTGGCCAACAGCGCGGCTTCCGCACCCGGCACACCACGTCACCTCGGCGGGTGTTTCGACGTGGAGCCACCATTCACCATCACGGAACAGCTGGACACCAACAACGAGTTCGGGCATCCCAACGAGCGCGGTCGCGTCGTCGCTACGGTAAATAACGGACAAGGGTCTCTCCTTCAGCAAGTGGTCAGATACCTGCAGAATGGCGAGGCCCTTGGCCGCGTTGGTGGACCCCTATC
>Ga0105055_10005751_pt1 | contig 17343 bp, 19 predicted proteins | sample BON03_FD_78090 | JGI IMG/M metagenome (GOLD analysis project Ga0105055, IMG submission 78090) | Freshwater microbial communities from Lake Bonney liftoff mats and glacier meltwater in Antarctica - BON-03 | ecosystem: Environmental > Aquatic > Freshwater > Ice > Glacier meltwater | place: Lake...
GACTCGCGTAACGGTCCGAAAGATCGAAAAAACCCATCTGCGCCATCGCCGCATCCCCACCGCCAGTTCACTGTCCCACCATACCGCAGTGTGGGCGGTGGGGCAATTTATAGAGGTGCCCCTATGGCGATCCGGCCTATCTGGCGGGCACGGCGTTTGCATCGACCTTGGTGCATCGGCCTTTGGATGTGGCGTTTGTGGCGGATCGTCTGGGCGGGAATTTTGCGGTTATCGGGTTTTCGATGGGCGGCTACGGCGCGCTGACGCTGGCGGGGGCCGGGGTGTCGGATGCGGCGATGGCGCATGAAGAGGGCCCTGCGCATGGGTTATGGGGGCTGCACCGCGCGCCTGTCGCGCCTGCACGGCTGAAGGCGATTGTGCCGATTGGGCCATGGGGGCGGCAGCGGGGGGTTTGGGACGCGGCGGGGTTGGCGCGGGTAAAGCTGCCCTGTCTGCTGATTGCCGGATCGGCGGATGAGATTTCGGGGTATGACAATGGGATGCGGTTAATTTTTGATGAGCTTGGCGGGCCTGCTTGGTTGCTGAGTTTTCTCAACGCCGGGCATAATGCCGGGGCGGCGGTGCCTGCGCCGGTTGAGGCTTGGGAGCCGTCTGAGTATCTGGATTTTTCACCCTTTCAGCACTATGGCGATCCGGTCTGGGATACGGTGCGGATGAACAATATCGCGCAGCATTTTGTGCGGGGTTTCCTGGATCTGCATTTGAAGGGGGAGGCTGCAAGTGCGGCCTATCTGGCGCCGGGGTGGAAGGGGTTTGCTGAGGGCCGCGCACCGGGGTTGGTTCTGGAGCAGCGGTTAGGCTGAGGTGCCGACGTTTTCCTGGGCGACAGAGACGGCTTTTAGGACAGCGTAGATTTTCTGGCCCGGTTGCAGGGCCAGCGTGGTGGCGGACCTGCGGGTGATGCGGGCCAGAAGGGTGGCGTCGCCTGCGCGCAGTTGGATCAGCGCGCCGGGGCCTTCGATTTGGATCTCTGAAATGGTGGTGGGCAGGACGTTGAGGGCGGATATGCCTTCGGGACGTTGAAGCGACAGCATGATGTCTTGGGCGAGGATGCGCAGGCGCATGGTGCTGCCTGTGGGCGCGTTTATCTGGGGCAGCCAGAGGGGGCCCGCGGGGGTAATCAGGCGGGTGAGGTCGTCGGAGTCTTGTGCGGCAACGGTGGCTTGAAGGATGGCGCCGGTTTCGCGCAGGCCGAAGGATTGGGCGGTTTGGGGGTCTGACAGGATGTCTGCGGCGGGGCCTGCGGCGGTGACTCGGCCTGCATCGAGCAGGACGATGGTGGTGGCAAGGCGGGCGACTTCGGCCATCGAGTGGCTGACGTAGAGGATGGGCAGATTCAGATCGTCGCGGAGGCGTTCAAGGTAGGGGAGGATCTCGGCCTTTCTGGCGTCATCGAGGGCGGCGAGGGGTTCGTCCATCAAGAGGAGTTGGGGGTTGGAGAGGATGGCGCGGCCTAGGGCTACGCGCTGACGCTCGCCGCCAGAGAGGGCACCGGGGCGGCGGTTCAGGAGATGCGTGATGCCGAGGAGGTCGGTGATGTGGGACAGGGTGGGGCCTTGTGTGCGGGGGGCAAACCAGCGGCCGTAGAGCAGGTTTTGGCGGACGGTGAGGTGAGGGAAGAGGCGGGCGTCCTGAAAGACATAGCCGATGCGGCGGCGGTGGGGAGGGAGGTTTTGGTTGGTCTGGGTGTTGAGGAGGGTAGTGTCGTTTAGGGTGATGCGGCCTGTCGTTGGGGTCAGGAGGCCTGCGACGGCGTTGACGATGGTGGTTTTGCCGGAACCGGAGCGGCCGAAGAGGGCTGTTACGCCGGGGGGGGCCTGAAATTCGGCGTTCAGGGTGAAGCCGGGGAAGTGGTGGGTGAGGGCGAGGGTCAGGGTCATTGGCCAGCAATCCGGCGGGCGACGGCGCGGCTGATCCATTCGGACAGCAAGAGCGCGGTCATGGCGATGGCGATGGCGATCAGGACAAGGCGGGCGGCCTGGGACTCGCCACCCGGCACTTGGAGGAAGGCGTAGATTGCAGAGGGCAGGGTTTGGGTCTGGCCGGGGATGTTCGACACGAAGGTGATGGTGGCGCCGAATTCGCCCATGGCTTTGGCGAAGGCAAGGATGGAGCCTGCGATGATGCCCGGCAGGATCAGGGGCAGGGTGACGGTGGAAAAGACCCAGAGGCGAGAGGCGCCGAGGGTGCTGGCGGCTGCTTCCAGTTTAGGGTCCACGGCCTCGATCGCGAGGCGGATGGCGCGGACCATCAGGGGGAAGGCCATGATGGCGGCGGCGAGGGCGGCGCCGGTCCATTTGAAGGCGAGTGTTATGCCCAGCCAATCGTAGAGGGCTGACCCAATTGGGCCTTGTCGACCGAAGGTCAGCAGCAGCAGGTAGCCGGTGACGACGGGCGGCAGGATCAGCGGCAAGTGGACGAGACCGTTGAGGAGTTGTTTGCCGGGGAAATTGCGGCGGGCGAGGGTGTGGGCGGTGAGGATGCCGAGGGGGAGGCTGAGGAGGGTGGCCCAGAAGGAGACTTGCAGGGACAGGGCGACTGCCTGCCATTCGTCGGGGGAGAGCCAGTCTGACATGGGTTATTGCGCGAGGACGGTGAAGCCTTGGTCTGTGAAGACCTGGGCTGCGGGGGCTTGGGTGAGGGCGGTTAGGAAAGCTGCCGCGGCGGGTTTCGGGCTGGGGCCGATGAGGGCGGCGGGGTAGATTATGGGGTCGTGGGTGTCCGCCGGGAAGGTGGCGATGATGGTCACGCCGGGTTCGGCGCGGGCGTCGCTGGCGTAGACGATGCCTGCGGGGGCTTCGCCGATGGCGACAAGGCGCAGGGCGGCGCGGACGTTGTCGGTTTGGGCGATGTGCGGCTCAAATTTGGGCCATAGGCCTAGCGAGGTCAGGGCCTGTTTGCCGTAGATACCGGCGGGGACGGAGGCGGTCATGGCCATGGCGAGTTTGCCGTCTGCGCCAAGCAGGGTAGCGGGGTTGAGGGTGGGCAGGGCGACTGGCGTGGCGTTTGGGTCATGGGCGATCAGCACGAGGGTATTGCCGAGGAGGGGGATGCGGCTGGCGGGCTGGATCAGGTTTTTTTCGGCCAGAAGGTCCATCCATTCTGGTGAGGCAGAGAGGAAGATATCGGCGGGGGCGCCTTGGAGGATCTGTTGGGCGAGGGTGTTGGAGGCGGCGAAACTGAGGGTGACGGTGTGTCCGGTTGTCGCCTGAAACTCGGTGGCGATCTGGTCGAGGGCAGTTTTGAGGGAAGCGGCGGCGAAGACGGTGATGTCATCGGCGGCGGCTGGGGTGGCAAGGAACAGGGTGAGGGCGAGGGTGGGCAGGCGCATAGGGGATCCGGCGATGTGTTTAGGTCAACATATCGTGCGGGGGGGGTGGTGCAAGCGCTATTTCTGTTTGGACATATCGCTGTGCAGGGCGTTCAGCGCTGCGATATGGGGGGCGGCGGCGGTTTGGGCGGCGGATTCCAGCGCGCGAAAGTGGTGCAGCACGGCTTTGCCGGTGTCGGTCAGATGCGCGCCGCCGCCGCCTGCGCCGCCACGGGAGGAGGCGATGAGGGGGGTGGGGAAGGCGGTGTTCATCTCCTCGACCAGCATCCAAGCGCGTTTATAGCTCATCTGCATCTGGCGACCGGCGGCGGAGATGGAGCCGGTGGCGGCAATACGCTCCATCAACTCGGCCTTGCCGGGGCCGAGTTTGAGGTCGTCAAAGAGAAGGCGGAGGCGGAGGGTTGTCATCGCCGCAAGTGTTACGCGGCGGCGACAGAGTGGCAAGGGGATTGGCGATCAGGGGGCGGCAAGAAACGGCAGCACAGTCGCCGCGACCTGATCGGGTGCTTCCCAGAACATGTTGTGGCCGTAGCCGGGAAAGGCCTGATAGCCGGCCTTGGGGAAGGCGGCTTTGACAGCATCCTGGCTGGCGGCATCAAAAAAGCCGTCTTGATCGCCCCAAAGGATGAGGGTCGGGGCCTGCACCATGGGCGCGACCTTGGTCAGGTCCATCGCCGATAGCCCGCGCAGGGCGCCCATCCAGACTTGGCGTGGGGTGGCAGCACTTTCGCGGCGTTCACGGTCGATGAAATCGGCGGGAACGGGGTTGGGGTTCCAATACCAGTCCAGCATGAACTGGCTTTGCGGATCAATCGTGTCGGGCAGGCCGGGGACATTGGCCCAAAGCCATTCTGTTGGGGCGGCGGGCATGGAAAGCGTGGTGGAGACCAGCACCAGATGGTTCACCCGGTCGGGATATCAAGCGGCCAATGTCATCGCGGTGACAGAGCCCATCGAGTGGCCCATGACATCAGCGCGGGGCAGGTTGATGGCCTGCATGAAGCCATCGACGTCATGGGCAAGGCTGTCGGGACCATAGCAGCAGGCCGGGGCCTGCGATCCACCATGACCGCGCAGGTCCAGCATGATCAGGCGGTGATCGGCCAAAAGCGGCGCCAGAAGCGACCAGCTGCGGGAATTGTCGGTATAGCCGTGCAGCAAGAGAAGGGGCGGGCCGTCGGGGTTGCCTGCTTCGACATAGGTCATCGCCAGCCCATCGGGGGTGGTTACCGATTGGCGGGCGGCCACCCAGTCGGCTTGGGCAGGAATGGGGGTTTCTGCCAGTGAGGGCCATGGCGTCAGGGCAAGGATGAGTCAAAGGGCAAGCTGGCCGGGTTTCATGGCGGTCTCCTGATTCTCAGGCAGAGTGGCCCATGTTCTGGCAATGCTGCAAAGCAAAAAAGCCGCGAGTTTCCCCCCGCGGCTTTTCTTGGTTTTGTGGCTGGCTTAGTGATCCGCGCTCATCGCGGTGGCTTTGGCTTCTTCGATAGAGCCTTTGGCCCCGTTGAAGAAGGCGTTCAGCGCAACTGCGGTGATCGAGGCCAGCAAGATGCCGGATTCGATCAGCGGGTGGATGTCATGCCAGGTCCACTGTTTGAAGTTCGGGGCGATCAGCGGGATCATCCCCATGCCAAGGCTGACGGCCACGACAAACAGGTTGTTGCGGTTGGTGGTGAAGTTGACGCCCGCAAGGATGCGGATGCCGGTGGCCGCAACCATGCCGAACATCACAAGGCCCGCGCCGCCCAGCACCATTGTCGGGATGGATTCGACCAAGGCGCCCATCTTTGGCACCAGACCCAGAACAATCAGGATGGCGCCGCCCGCGATGCAAACCCAGCGCGACTTGATGCCGGTGACACCGACAAGGCCGACGTTCTGGCTGTACGAGGTATAGGGGAAGGTGTTGAAGATACCGCCGATCAGGGTGCCCAGACCATCGGTGCGCAGACCTGCCGAGAGCATAGGCTGGGTGACTTTCTTACCCGTCATATCGCCAAGTGCCAGGAACATGCCGGTGGATTCGATCATCACCACGATCATCACAAGGGTCATTGTGATAATTGGCACGATCTCAAAGATGGGCATGCCGAAGTGGAAGGGGGTGATCAGGCCGAACCATGCGGCTTCGCCCATTTTGTCAAAGTTCATCGCGCCGATGTAGACGGCGATGACGGCGCCGATCACGATGCCCAAAAGCACCGAGATGTTGGACAGAAAGCCACGGCCAAAGCGGGCAATCAACAGGATGGACACCAGAACGATGGCCGAGACGCCCATGCTGCCCAAGGGGGCATAGGCGGGGTTCATAAAGGTTGAGGACAGGCCCAGTTTGGCGGGCAGTTCCGGCACGCCGGAAATGGTGCCTGCCGCGATGCCTTCGTTGACAGCTTTCAGCCAGTCGGCATGGGCTGGGTCAACGATCATCGGCGCTGTGGCGAAAGCCGGGACGCCAAAGATCCAGTTGATGCCGATCCGCATCAAGGACACGCCGATCACAAGGATGATCGTGCCGGTGACGACAGGCGGGAAGAAACGCAGCATTCGGCTGACCAAGGGGGCGATCACGATAGAGATCAGACCGGCCGCCATGATGGCGCCGAAGATCACGCGAGCGCGCTCTGACCCGCCGTCAGCGCCTGCCATGGCGACCATCGGGGCGACGGAGGCAAAGGTCACGCCCATCATCACGGGCAGTTTGATGCCGAACCATTGGGTGGCGCCCATGGCCTGAATAAGCGTGACGATGCCGCAAACGAACAGATCAGCCGAGATCAGGAAGGCCACATCGGCCGGATCCAGTTTCAACGCGCGACCGACGATCAGCGGCACGGCGACAGCGCCCGCATACATGACAAGCACATGCTGCAGGCCAAGGGTAAATAGCTTGGGCGGTGCGAGAACCTCGTCCACCGGATGAACTTTTGTTGCCATTGTTAGCGTTTCCTTTTCCCTCAGGGCGTTTTATTCGCGCCACCCGCGCTGCCCCTGAGGCGCGGCTGGTTAGGTGGCCCCGTTTCTTAGGGGGCCAGAACCGTCCACTCTTCGGTGAAGCGGTGTTCTTGCAGGTTGGCCGTATCGCCAATGCGGTCGACAACGGCGAAAAGTCCGGGTGCGTGCAGCGGCGTCAAAACGCCGTGCCAGGTGCCGCGATGCAGGTTGATGCCTTGGGCGCCATTGGTCAGGAAAGCTTGTGGCGGGGCATCGGGGCCCGTGGCGACGATCACCAGAAACGGGTGCTGGGTCATCGGCAGAAAGGCTTGCGATCCGTCCGGGTGGCGCTCGATCAGGTCAAAAGCATAGGGCAGCGCGCGGGGTTCGGCGTTGAAGATCGAGATGCCGGCGCGGCCTTCGGGGCCGAACTCCATCTGCGCGCGGTCGTGATGGCGTTTGCACAGGCCTGCGTTGATCAGGCGGAAGTCGCCGGATGCCTCCAGCACTTCGCCAAAGGGGGCGAAGGCGGCGGCGGTCAGCGGTTGGGGGCGAATGTGCCTCATGCGGTTAGCGGGCCGAGCCAAAAGCACCGGGGCCGCGCAGTTTGGCGTGCCGGTTGACGTCTTTGTAAAGCAGATAGCGGAAGGGGCCGGGACCGGCGGCATAGCAGGCTTGCGGGCAATAGGCGCGCAGCCACATGAAATCGCCTGCTTCGACCTCGACCCAATCTTGATTGAGTTTATAGACCGCCTTGCCTTCCAGCACATAAAGCCCGTGTTCCATCACATGGGTTTCCTCGAAAGGTATCACGCCGCCCGGTTGAAAGGTCACGATATTCACATGCGCGTCATGGCGCAGATCGTCAGGGTCCACAAAACGGGTGGTGCCCCAGCGGTTTTCCGTATCAGGCATGAACCGCAGCGGCACGTCGCGTTCGTTGATCACCAATGGCTCTGGCGCGGGCACACCGGGGGCAGGCTCATAAATCTTGCGCAGCCAATGAAAGCGCGCCGGGCCCTTGCCTTCGGCAAGGATCTTCCACGGCGTTCCGGCGGGGATATAGGCGTAAGAGCCGGAGTCCATCTCATAGCCCGTTCCGCCGATGGTCAGGGTGGCCAGACCTTCGGTGAAGAACAACCAATGCTGCGCGCCGGTGTCGGAGTCTGGCGCGTCAGAGCCGCCGCCGGAGGCCACCTCCATCACATATTGGCTGAAGGTCTCGGAAAAACCGCTCATCGGGCGGGCGATCATCCAGAGTTTGGTCTTGTGCCAGCCGGGCAGGTTGCTGATGACGATGTCGGAAAAACAACCTTTGGGGATCACCGCATAGGCGGTGGTGAACACGGCGCGACCGGTCAGCAAAGCGGTCTGGGGCGGCAGGCCGCCGGGAGGAGCGTAATATCCGGTCATGGCAGTTGATCCTTCAGGCGCAGGCCTGCGATGCGCTCAACTTGCGCGCAGGCGGTGGTGAATTCGGTGGCGGTATCGTTGCCGATCCGGGTGTGGAACGCGGCAAGGATCGTGTCTTTGGTATTGTCCCGCACGGCGATGATGAAGGGAAAGCCGTGCTTGGCAACATATTCGGTGTTCAACTGCTGAAAAGCGGCGCGCTCGGCATCGGTCAGGGTATCAAGGGCTGCCGAGGCTTGTTCGTGGGTGGACTCGGCGGTCAGCCGTTTCGCGGCAGCCAGCTTGCCCGCAAGGTCGGGGTGGGCGGTTAGCACGCCCATCCGCTCCGTAGTGATAGCAGAGCGGAACATCCGGCACAGCGCGTTGTGCAGGCCCACCGCAGAGTCATGCGCGGGGCCAAGTTCCAGATCAAAGGCACGGTCCGCGATCCATGGGGAATGTTCGAAAATGGAACCGTAGCGTTCGACAAAACGCGCGCGATCCATCTGCGAAGGCCGTTCAAACCGCTGATGCGGATGGGTTTTCGCCCAATGCTCGGCAATGTCGATGCGGCGAGGGAACCACACACCGGGGTGCGATTGTGCATAGTCCAAGAACCGCTTCAGCCCCGCCACCTTTCCCGGACGGCCGATCAGGCGGTTGTGCAATCCGATGGAAAACATCTTGGCGCTGCCTTCGTTGCCCTCTTCATAAAGGGTGTCGAAGCTGTCCTTAAGATAGGTAAAAAACTGCTCGCCCGTTATGTAGCCGGGTGCGGTGGCGAACCGCATGTCATTGGCTTCAAGCGTATAGGGAATGACCAGTTGGTCATGGTCGCCAAATTCGCGCCAATAGGGCAGATCATCGTCATAGGTGTCTGATATCCAAGCCAAAGCCTTGGTTTCAGCCGTTAGCCGCACGGTGTTCATGGAACAACGGCCCGTATACCAACCCTGCGGCGGGGTGCCGACCACTTCGGTATGCAGGCGGAAGGATTCGGCGATTTGTGCCGCCTCTTCCTCGGGCGACATATCGCGGTGATCGACCCATTTCAGGCCATGCGAGGCAATCTCCCAGCCCGCGGCCTTCATGGCGGCGACTTGTTCGGGGTTGCGCGCCAAAGCCGAGGTGACGCCGTAGATTGTCAGCGGGATGGAGCGTTCGGTGAAGAGATCATGCAAGCGCCAGAACCCGGCCCGGGCGCCGTAATCATAGATCGATTCCATGTTCCAATGGCGCAGGCCGGGCCAAGGGGCGGCCCCTGCGATATCGGACAAAAACGCCTCTGACTGCGCATCGCCATGCAAAAGGTTGTTCTCGCCACCCTCTTCATAGTTGAGAACGATGGATACCGCGATTTTCGCCCCACCCGGCCATGCGGCATCGGGGGGTGTTGGGCCATGGCCTCGGAAATCTCGGGGGTAACGGTTCATCGGGCAGCTCCTGCAACTTCTGCGTCAGTAATGCTTATTATTGGAAAGTTTTTTCAATAAATCTACGAAAGACCTTTCTTGGGGATAGCCGTTAGCCCCTCTCGCCCCAAGGGGGCAAAGACGGTTAGGCTGGTCGCTACAGCAAAGGGAGCGGTGCAATGGCGGCTGGGCGAGTGACGACACATGTGCTGGATACGGCGTTGGGAAAACCAGCGGCCGGGGTAAAGATCATGCTTTACCGGGTGAACGGCAACTCGCACCAGAAGATTGCCGAAACGGTGACCAATGCCGATGGGCGGACGGATGCGCCGATGCTGGACGGGGCCAAGCTGACGGTGGGCAGTTATGAGTTGGTGTTCTGCGCGGGTGACTATTTGCGCGCCAGCGGCCAATCCACAGGTGAGGTTTTGTTTCTGGACGAGATTCCGATCCGCTTTGGCGTTCCGGATGCGGGGCAGCATTACCATGTGCCTTTGCTGATTTCGCCCTTTGCTTATTCGACCTATCGGGGCAGTTGAAGCCAGTTTTCTTGAATTTCACGTCAAAGGCGATTGCCGAAACGGGCGATTTGCTTCACAGATTCGTTTGACTTCCCGCAAGGTGTGATTCCCGGTCTTGCGAAGGCCGGGCAAATTTTGCTATTTCCGCGTCAAAATAATCGAACCCTCTTAAGGAGCTTCACAATGTTTCAATTCAAGACTTTGGCCGCTGCGCCGGCACTGATGATTTTGATGTCCGGCACGGCCCATGCCGCGCTGAGCGCTGATCAGGTTTGGCAGTCGTGGAAAGACGGGGCAATGCTTGCCGGTCTGACCATCACGGCGGCAACTGAATCCAGCGCTGGTGGCGTTTTGTCGCTGAACGGGATCACCATCGCGCCCGCAGGGACGACAGAAGGTTTCAAGATCTCTGACATGACCTTGACCGAACAGGGCGACGGCTCTGTCAGCATCGTCCCGGGGGCCTCTATGGGGGTTGATTCGGGCGAGGGTGACAACACCGTCAAGATCGCCGTGCAGAATGATGGCCTGACGATCATCGCCCGCGAAGACGGTGATGCTTTGGTTTACGATTACAGTGCCAACACGCTGGCAGTGACCTATGACGTTCAACACGAAGGCTATTCCTGGGATCCAGAGGCGGCAAAGCCGATCATCAAGGACAATGGCAACGTGGCATTTGAAGGCCTGACCGGGTCTTATTCGGACAGCGCTGGGGCGAACCGGACGTTTGGTCTGGACCTTGTGGCTGCGGTTATGAGCTATGAGATGAACACCGACGACGCGGGCATGGAGATGAAGACCGCAGCGACCAGCAAGACTAGCGACGTCGAGATGGGCATTGATGTGACCATGCCATCGACCACGCCGCTGATGTCGATTCAAACCCCGGCTGATTTCCGCAAGGTGATGGACGAAGGCTTTGCGGTTGCGGTTTCCTTTGCCCAAGGCGGCAACTCTGGCACCGCCAGCCAAGAAGACTCCTTTTCCCCCTATGACATGACGATCACTGGCCAGCCCAGCAAGGGCACGATGCTGTTCAACAAGGACATGTTCAGCATGCAGTTCGAAGGCACCGGCATCGAGCTGGTGATGAACAGCGCAACCGTCCCCGCCCCGATCGAGATTTCGGTCGGCGCGATGATGATGAACCTTGTGGTGCCGATGATGGCAACCACGCCGGCCGATGTTGTCTTGCAAATGAAGCTTGACCAGCTGACTCTGGGCGACGGCGTCTGGGGCCTGTTTGACGCGGGTGGCGCGCTGACGCGTGATCCGATGGATCTGAACATCGATATCGCGGGTAAGACCACGATGGACGTGATCGGCATGATCGAAGCCGAAGAGATGGGGGGCATGCCACCGATCCCGGCGCCTGAAAGCCTGGATATCACCGATATCTCGGTACGTGTTGCGGGGGCTGCACTGGACGCCAATGGCGCGCTGACCTTCGACAATTCGATGGGCTTCCCGATGCCTTTGGGTGAAGCGACAGTGAACGTCTCGGGCGCCAACGCGCTGATCGACGGGTTGATCGCCACGGGCCTGCTGCAAGAGCAGGACGCGATGGGCGCACGGATGATGATGGGCATGTTCATGGCGCCTGCCGGGGACGACGCTTTGACCTCGAAGATCGAGTTCAAGGAAGGCTTCTCGATCTTTGTGAACGGCCAGCAGGTTCAGTAAACTGCCTGTCAGTTGAAAAGGGGGCGCGGGGGAAACCCTGCGCCCTTTTGCTATGCAGTGCCGCTGATTGCGCGGCGCAATTCGTCCTTGATGTGGGTGGCCATGAAATCGGTGAACAGCCTCACTTTGGGGTCTTTCAACCGGCGGTGCTGGCTAAGGCTGGAAAGCTGGGTCGAGACGGGTGGCGTGGCCGTGGCCACAGGCACCAGACGCCCGGCGCGCAAGTGATCTGCCACGTCAAAAATGGGTTTCATCACGATCCCACGCCCGTCTAGCGCCCAGCCGGTCAGCACATCGCCATCATCGGATTCAAACGGCCCGGTGATCTCAAAGCGGCGGGGGCCTTCGGGGGTGGACAGGGCCCACTGGAACTCTTTCGCGCCGGGAAAGCGCAAGTTCAGGCAATCATGCTTGTCATTGACCAGCGCCGCCCCATCCAGCGGCATCCCGCGCCGCGCGATATAAGCGGGAGAAGCGCACAGAACGCGCGGGCAATCGGCAATCAGCTGCACTTTCAGGGTGCTGTCATCGAGAATCCCTAGGTGAAAGGCCACATCGATTCCCTCGGACACCACATCGATGATGCGATCCGACAGGCGCAGGCGCACGTCGATCTGGGGGTAAAGATCCTTGAAGGCAGGCACCTGCGGCCCGATCAGGCGGCGGCCAATCCCCAAGGGCGTGGCCACAAAGATGGTGCCGCGCGGGTTTTGCGTCACATCCATGACGGCGGTTTCGGCCTCATCGATCGAATCGAGAATCTTCTTTGCGCCATCATAGAAAATACGCCCGTTTTCCGTGGCTTGCAGGCTGCGCGTGGTGCGGTTGAACAGCCGCACGCCCAGATGTTTTTCTAATTCCGAGATGCGGGCCGAGGCGACAGCAGGCGAGGTGCGCTGATCGCGGGCGGCGGCAGACATGTTGCCCAGCTCATAAACCCGGACGAACATGCGGATGTTGTTTACATAAGACATGTGCGCGCCTTTTGATTATCCTGTCCGGCTTGAAAGTGATCCGGCATTTGATGGGATTAACAGGAAAAGCCGCTTGGGTATAGCGTTTGACGAAAGCAACGGGGAGGTTGGCGATGTATGATTGGGTCGTGCTGTGGGAGTTTCTGGAAATCAGCGTGCGCTGGTTGCATGTGATCACAGCCATCGCCTGGATCGGGTCCAGCTTCTATTTCATCGCGTTGGATTTGGGTTTGCACCGCGATCGCAATCTGGCCTCTGGCGCGGATGGCGAAGAATGGCAGGTGCATGGCGGCGGGTTCTATCACATCCAAAAGTATCTGGTGGCCCCGGCGTCGATGCCTGATCACCTTGTCTGGTTCAAATGGGAAAGCTATGCCACCTGGCTGTCGGGCTTTGCCATGCTGGCCTTGGTTTACTATCTGGGGGCGGAACTGTTCCTGATTGATCCGACGGTGATGGAGCTGGAGGTCTGGCAGGCGGTTGGCATTTCGATGGCGTCGCTGGCCTTTGGCTGGGTGGCCTACAACACCCTGTGCAAGGTGTTCGTGAATGCCGACCAGAACCTGCTGATGCTGGCCTTGTTCGTTCTGCTGGTGGCGATGAGCTGGTTTTACACGCAGGTCTTTTCGGGCCGCGCGGCGATGCTGCATCTGGGCGCGTTTACCGCCAGTATCATGTCGGGGAATGTGTTTTTCATCATCATGCCCAATCAGCGCGTGGTGGTGGCGGATCTGAAGGCGGGCAAGACGCCCGATCCGAAATACGGCAAGATCGCCAAGCAGCGCAGCACGCATAACAACTATCTGACGCTGCCGGTGATCTTTCTGATGCTGTCGAACCATTACCCGCTGATCTTTGCGACCCAATATAACTGGATCATCGCCAGCCTCGTTTTCTTGATGGGCGTCACGATCCGGCATTGGTTCAACACCCAGCATTCCCGCAAGGGCAGCCCGCATTGGACCTGGGTGGTGACGGTGATCTTGATGTTGGTGGTGGCCTGGCTGTCGACGCAGCCGATGCGGACTGTGCCGGAGGCCGAGGCCAAGTTGCAAGGGGCGGCGTTGGTCTATGCCAGCGCCGAGGGTTTTGATGATGTGGTCAGCATCGTGCAGGGTCGGTGCAGCATGTGCCATGCGGCAGAGCCATCTTGGGAGGGGATGTATTGGCCACCCAAAGGCGTGGTGCTGGAGACCGAGGTGCAGATTGCGCAAGAGGCCAAGCGGATTGCGATGCAATCGGGCTATAGCCATGCGATGCCGCCGGGCAATCTAAGCTATATGGAGCCGGAAGAGCGGGTTAAGATCCTTGACTGGTTCCGCAACGCTGGTACATCGCCGTCGATCTAAGGCGCACGATTTTTCTACGAAAAATCAGGAGCTTCTATGGGATGATTGGCTCTGCTTGCGGTGCAGAGCCGATTTTTCGCAGAAAAATCATGTTGGAGATCAGTCGCCCAGCTTGGCGTGAACTTCGGCCAGATCGACCGGACCCTTCGGCATCTTGTTGCCCGGGTTCCCAAAATCATATTGAAACAGCTGGAAGTCGCGCTTGTAGATTTCCCAGATGATATGCATCGACAGATCGTCAAAGTAATCCTCAACCGGATGGGCGCGGGCGGGTCCGTGGCCTTCGCTTTCATTGAACCGGGGGATCTTTTTCAGATCGACCTTGTGCTTGACCTTGATGTTGTCCAGCACTGATTGCATGCCAGCGTTGAAATCCTCGGTGAAGAAGATATTGTCATAGCGCCCGCCGTTCACGATGAAGGTGCTGACATGGCCAGCCATGGCTGACCAATGAATATCCGGCTCCATCGGTTTTTTGAAGCGGATGGTGTCGCGCGCAAACAGCAAGAAACGGCGGAAGGATTTGATCTGATCGAACTCTTCCTTGCCATCCGGGCCACCCACCTCAACCCCATATTTCTGCACCAACAAGGGCACAAGGTTGCCGCGATAGCGTTTGCCGTTGCGCTGGATGCCGCAAATCTTGTCGAAGAACGACGATAGGATTCGGGTGTAAGGGTTGCGCACGCAGGTAAAGGAATAGGACTTATGCGACTTCACATTGCGCTCGATCAAAGGCTGGCTGGCCTCTAGCGCCCACTTGTGCAGGCCCGCCGTGGCATCATGGATGTCGCCATCAAAGAACCGCCCGTGATCGGCATGGAACATGATCTGCCCAATGGTCGAGCAGGCGCATTTCGGCACCACGCGGTAAACCACGCTTTCACTTTCCGTCATCCAGGTGCCGGGAAACCCCATGATCGTTACTCTCCTGCCGTTGTGGGCTATTATTTCCGATATGGAACCAATACATGGCTAAAAAGCAAAGAAATCATGGCTTTTCAAGGAAGCTTAAAGCAGTTTGTGGAAACAGTAAGAGAATAGAGGCATCGCGGACACCCCCAGATGGCAAAAATTGCCTATATCCTTTTGTGTCACAAAGATCCCGCGGGGGTCATCGCCCATGCTGAGCGTCTGACGGCGGTGGGTGATTTCATCGCGATTCACTTTGATGCCAATGCCAAGCGCGAAGACTTTGATCTGATCCGCAAGGCGCTTTCAGACAACCCGTCAGTTGCCTTTGCCAAGAAGCGAATGAAATGCGGCTGGGGTGCCTGGAGCCTGGTTCAAGCCACCTTGAATGCGGTGAATGCGGCCGTGGATGCGTTTCCGCGCGCGACGCATTTCTACATGCTTTCGGGCGATTGCATGCCGATCAAATCGGCCGAATACGCCCGCGCCTTTCTGGAGCGCGAAGATGTTGACTACATCGAGAGCTTTGATTTCTACAACTCCGATTGGATCAAGACAGGGATCAAGGAAGAGCGGCTGATTTATCGCCATTGGTTCAACGAGCGGGCCCACAAAGACTGGTTCTACCGCTCAATGGCGTGGCAAAAGAAACTGGGGCTGGAGCGCAAAGTGCCCGCCGATCTGGTGATGCAGATCGGCAGCCAATGGTGGTGCCTGCGCCGGCGCACCGTGGAATTCGTGTTGGATTTCATCAAGAAACGCCCCGATGTGATGCGGTTTTTCCGCACCACCTGGATTCCGGATGAGACGTTTTTTCAGACCATCGTCCGCCATCTGGTGCGCGAATCCGAAATTCGCACCCGCCCGCTGACGTTCTTGATGTTCACCGATTACGGCATGCCGGTGACGTTTTACAACGATCACTATGATCTGTTGATCAGCCAGGATTACCTGTTTGCCCGCAAGATCAGCCCGGAGTCCACGCAGCTGAAAGAACGCCTTGGAGAATTGTATTCCGCCATTGGCAAGCGGTTCCAGATCTCGAACGAAGGGCGCAGCCTGTTCAAATTCCTGACCGGTCGCGGCCGCGTTGGCCGCCGCTTTGCCCCGCGGTTCTGGGAGACCGAAACCAGCATCGGGCGCGAGCGCACCTTGCTAATGGTGACCTGCAAGAAATGGCATGTGGCCAAACGGTTGGTCGAGCGGGTGCGGGCGGTGACCCATCTGCCCGCAATGGACTATGTGTTCAACGAGGCAGAGGCCTCGCTGCCCGATCTGGGTGGCATCCAATCGAACCTGGAAAAGCGCACCCGACATCGGCGCGCCCTGGTGCGGATGTTGTTCGATTACTGGCAAACCGATCAGCTGATGTTCTGTATTGACCCCGCCTCGACCGAGATGATGCAGGATTTCTACAATGACCGCGCCAAGGTGCGGCTGTTGGAAATCGAGTGCGATTTCACCGACGACTATCTGGTGGGTCACGCGCGGCGCGTTGGTCTGGCGGGCGACCGCACGCCGCAAGAAACCATCGACCGGCTGTTGCCGACGATCCGTTACGACGTGCGCTTTGCAAGCGATCATATCCGAGAGTTCAACTTTCCCGGCTTTCACCGCATCCGGCAATCGGCAACGGTGGAAGAAAACACCACGCCCTTGGCCGAGTTCCTTGGGATCTCTGTCGAAAAGGCGCGCGAGATTGCGTCGACTGAATATCTGTTTGTGGATTGAGAGACATGGCTGACACAGCAATCTGGACCTATGACCCGACCAACATCTTTGCCCGTATTCTGCGCGGCGAGATTCCCAACAAGACTGTGCTGGATACCGGCCATTCGCTGGCGTTCCATGACATCACGCCTCAGGCGCCGGTGCATGTGCTGGTGATCCCGAAAGGCGCCTATGTGGATTTCGCGCATTTCGCGGCGACGGCCACGGCCGAGGAAATCACCGATTTCCACCGCGCCTGCGCTAAGGTCTGCGAGATGCTGGGGCTTAATCAGGATGGCTTCCGCGCCATCACCAATTCCGGCGATCACGGCCATCAGGAAGTGCCGCATTACCACCTGCATATTCTGGGTGGACGGGCCTTGGGGCCGATGCTGACGCGCGATTGACGGCCTTGGGAAGCGGGGGCCAGCCCCCGCACCCCCAGAGTATTTTTGCCAAGATGAAGTCAGCCGGAAGGTTGGGTTGCGTCCCAGTTCTTTAGCCAGCGTTTCGGGGCGGCGGCGCGCCAGTCATTGATCAGGCGCGCACGGACCCAATCAGGGTCGATATGGCCGGCGCGCACGAGGATCAGGTTGTGGGCGGCGTAATGGGGGTGGAGGGTGAAGGTCTGCGGATCAGCCTCCAGCAGCATCTCGCGTTCCTGCTTGTCGGCACGAAAGACGGCGGCGTCGATATAGGGCGACCACCAGCACCACATCTTGCCATGCGCCTTGAGCGCCTCATTGCCCCATGGGTGGGCAAGGGTCACTTGGGGCAGGTCCAGCGACAGGGCGAAGGATTTGAGGGCGGGCCAGTTGTGGATCAATTTTTTATGACTCAATTCTGTCACCGACGGTGCTTGCCGCTGTCACGAGCTATTACCCACACGGAAATGCTCTGCTGATCGCATTGTAAGTTACAATGGTCAGACTTTCATGCCTGATTTCTGGGTTCTCCTGCAGATATTTTATCAGAATATCAGCTAGGGCCTGTTGACGTTTGAGGATTCCCAAATCACCCGCTGACTGATTCAAGGTTGCCAACATGGGAGGCAACCTTGATCCGCACTACTCTGACTGATGCCCAGTGGGCAACCATCGCTCC
>Ga0105055_10005753_pt1 | contig 17341 bp, 14 predicted proteins | sample BON03_FD_78090 | JGI IMG/M metagenome (GOLD analysis project Ga0105055, IMG submission 78090) | Freshwater microbial communities from Lake Bonney liftoff mats and glacier meltwater in Antarctica - BON-03 | ecosystem: Environmental > Aquatic > Freshwater > Ice > Glacier meltwater | place: Lake...
ATCTTGCGGCCGTTGGGGGTGTCGAAGGCATAAAGCTGGATGCTCACGTGGTTTCCTTGGATGAAGTGGGGCTCGGTATGACGGTGCCTGCCAGTGTGGGCCGGAGCCAGCGCTGGCTGGCAGCGACCAAGCCTATCAGCAACAGGCCGGCCACGTCGCTCATCCAGCCCGGCTTGATGAGCACCAGCGCCGCAACGATCAGCATGATGCACTCCCACCAGCGGGCCGGGCCAAAAAAGAAGTAGCGGTGCAGCCCGCCGGCCAGACAGATCACGCCTATGGTGGCGGTCAGCGCGGCCATGCTCACGGTGAAGAAGTTACCCATCAGCAGTAGCGAAGGCGAAAACACGAACATGAAGGGAATGATGTAGCCGGTCATGCCGAGCTTGACGGCAGCCCAACTGGTGTCCATCAACGTGCCGCGCGAGATCGCATTGGCGGCATAAACAGCCAGCGCCACCGGCGGCGTGATGGCCGACAGCACCGCAAAATACAGCACAAACAGGTGCGCCGCCTCGACCTGCACGCCGAGCTTGACCAGCGCAGGCACCAGCAGTGCCACCTGCACGATATAGGCCGGTGTGGTGGGCAGACCCATGCCCAGCAGGATGCCCGCAAGCATGGTGAGGAACAGCGCGAGGATCAGCGAGTTCTGCGACAAGGCCAGCACCACACCGGTGAAGCTCAAGCCCAGGCCGGTGAGCGTGATGGTGCCGATCACGATGCCGGCACTCGCACAGGCCAGTGCCACCACCAGCGTATTGCGCGCGCCCGATTCGAGCGCCTCGATGATGGCGCGCCAGCCGAAGGTGTGGCGCGTGCTGGCGCGCAGCCAGGTGGTCGGGATCACCGACGCAATGCCGCACAAGGCTGAGAAGGCGGCGCTGCGCCCGGCCAGCAGCACCACCACGATGACGATGAGCGGCAGGAACAGGTGGCCGCGTTCGAGCAGCACCTGCTTCAGGCGCGGTAGGTCGGCCTTGGGCAGCCCCTTGAGGCCGATGCGCTTGGCCTCAAAGTGCACGGCCATGAAGACCGCCACGTAATAGAGGATGGCGGGCAGCAGCGCAAAGCCGGCCACCGTGAGATAGGACACACCGAGGAACTCGGCCATCACGAAGGCCGCCGCGCCCATGATGGGTGGCATCAGCTGGCCCCCGGTGGAGGCAACCGCCTCGACAGCACCGGCAAACGCCGGTCGGTAGCCGGTGCGCTTCATGAGCGGAATGGTGAAGGTGCCGGTGGTCATGACGTTGGCCACGGCACTGCCTGACACCGTGCCGAACAGGCTGCTCGTGATCACGGCCACCTTGGCGGGACCGCCGCTGCTGCCTCCGGCCAGTGCCAGCGCAAAGTCCATGAACAACTGGCCCGCACCACTGCGCTCGACAAAGGCCCCGAACAGGATGAACAGCATCACGTAGGTGGCCGAGACGTAGAGCGGGATGCCGAAAATACCCTCGGTGGTGAGGTAGATCTGGTCGAACATCATGCCGAACGACTGGTTGCCCCAGGTCAGCCCATAAGCCATGAACACCATGGCCGTGATGGGCAGCGCCCAGCCGGTGGCGCGGCGCGTGGCCTCGAGAATCAGCACGATTAACGTGCCACCAAAGATGTAGTCGGCCACGCGCGGATCGTCGACGTAATACATGCGGTTCTGGATGTAGTCCAGCACCGCGCTCGGGTACAAAGCGGCTGAGGCGGCCACCAGCACCAGCAGCAGGTCCCCCCAGCCCACCCGCTCAGCCTTGCCGTTGCGCCCCGGCATGATGAGAAACGCCAGCACCAGGGCAAAGGTCAGGTGCGATCCCCGCATCACATAGGCATCAGGCGGGCCAATAAATGCCACGTACAGATGGAAGACCGACATCAACACCGCTACGGTGGTGATCAGCCGGTTCATGAGCGGCACGGGAATGGAAAACATCAAGGACCTCCGGCGCACGCAGGCGCCCTGCTAGAGAAACGGCGCCCGCAGGCGCCGCTAGGGACTGCGGTGCAGGGCTCCGCCTGCACCGCGGGGCGCATTAAAGTGCGCCGACTTCCTTGTAGTACTTGAGCGCACCCTTGTGGAGTGGCACACCAATGTCCTCGGCCATCATCTTGGGCGTGACGTCTTTCATGGCCTTGGCAATGGCCGCCAGATCGGCCTTGTTGTCGACCATCCCCTTGAGGATCTTGTAGACAACGGCTTCATCAAGATCACAACGCGCGATCACGTGGGTGGCGTAGCCAATGGTCGGCACATCTGCCGTCTGCTTGGGATAGCTGCCAGCCGGAATCACGAGCTTGGTGTAGCCGGGATTGAGCTTGCGCATGGCCTGGAACTTGTCGTCCGGGATGCCCACGAGTTTGATGTCGCGTGCTGAGGCCAGATCCATGATGGCCGAGGCCGGCACCGTGGTGCCCAGCGTAAAGGCTTGTGCGTTGTTGTCCTTCATGAGCGACACCGCATCGGTGTAGGAGACATAGCTCACGCGGGACATGTCCTGGTACTTCAGGCCATAGACCTCGAGTGACTGCATGGTGATGAACTCGGCCGTGTTGCCCTTGGGCTGCACCGCGAGCGACTTGCCCTTGAGGTCACCCAATGAATTGATGTTGGCGTCGGCGTTGGCCACCACCTGGTAGTACTGCGGGTAGAGCGTGGCCACATTGCACACGTTTTTGGCTGGTGCGGTGAAAGGCGCGCGGCCGGCCACGCCGTCCACAGTGGAGATGGAGTTGGCAAAGCCCAGGTCGGCCTTGGATGCGTCCACGCCCTTGACGTTGGCAATGCCCGCGCCGGGCAGCACTTGCACATTGAGGCCGGCCTTGCTGGCAATGTTAGCGATGGCGCCGCCCAGCGGGTACCACGAGCCGCCCTGGGGGCCGGTCATCAGCTTGACTTGCTGCGCCTGCGCGCCTGCGGCGCCACACAGCAAGGCGGCCAGTACCAGTGCCGCCTTCTTGTAGCGTTGGCCGCCGGCCGCGGTGGATAAGGTGAGCGCTGCTTGGGGTGCGCAAGAAATGGAAAGGTTTACTGGCATGGTTTATCTCCGTTGTTGTTGATGGTACAAATGCAACCGGCGGTGTCCCTACTGTAGTTTCAGGTTCAAGTCGGTAGACAGATTAAATTGTGCTGCATACTGAGCATACTTGCAATCAGGGTTTTCACGCAGTGTTGGCAGAGTATTTTTGGCGCAAGGCCGTGCGTTCAGAGCGTCGCTTCGATGGCGCGGCGCAGCTCGGGTGTGATATCGGGCAGCACGCCAAACCAGGCGTGAAAAGCCGGGCGCGCTTGGTTTAGCAACATACCCAAGCCGTTGACCGTAGCATTCCCGCGTTGCCGTGCAGCGGACAGCAGTAGGGTTTCAAGCGGTACATAAATCACGTCGGATACCAGCGCGTGTTTTGGCAGCGCATCCAGTGTCAGCTCCAGCGGCGGGTTGCCGTGCATACCCTGGCTGGTGGTGTTCACCAGTAGCGCCACGTCAGCCAGTGCGGCGTGCCGCTCGCTCCAGGGCAGTGCCTTGACCGGCCCGCCAAACTCGGTGGCCAGCGCCTGCGCTTTGTCAAACGTGCGGTTGATCAGGCGAATTTCTTTGGCGCCTCTGTCGGCCAAGCTCAGCACCACGGCGCGGGCAGCGCCGCCCGCGCCCAGCACGGTCACCGGGCCGGTGTCGGCGCGCCAGTCCGGTTTGGCATCGAGCAAGCTCTGGATGTAGCCAAAGCCGTCGTTGTTGAAGCCTTTGAGCGATCCATCGGGCTGAACCACGATGGTGTTCATCGCACCCATGCGTCTGACGTTGGCATCGACCTCATGCATAAACTGAATGGCATCGACCTTGTACGGAATGGTGATGTTGCAGCCCTTAAAACCAAGCGCAGGCAAGCCCGCAATGGCCGCTTCAAGCTTGCCAGGTGCTACCGGCAATTGCACGTAGGCTCCCAACAAGCCGTATTTCTCAATCCAGTAGTTGTGCAGTATGGGCGAGCGCGAATGCGCCACGGGCCAGCCCATCACGCCTGCTAGGGCGTAGGGTTGTGAGATCATGAATCTGATTCCTTATTTGCGGTTGACGGGGGATAAAACCAGCTGTATGAGAACCTGAAAGTGCGCGCCCGTAGCATGGGTATCAGCATATCAGAGCTGATTCGCCGCACGCTTGAGGCGCACCTAGACAAAGACCCCGCAGCAGGGTAAAGACTGAAAACTGCTGAATTAAACGGCACAATACAAGCATGAAAACCAGACAACTAGGCCCATTCACCGTCAGCGCAATCGGCCTCGGCTGCATGAACCTCAGTCATGGCTATGGCGCGCCTGTATCAAAAGAGCAGGGCGAACGTGTGTTGCTGGCCGCGCTGGATGCAGGCGTGACATTTTTTGATACCGCGACGCTTTACGGTTTTGGTGCCAATGAAACGCTGGTCGGCAATGTGCTCCGGAGGCACCGCCACAAGTTCACGCTGGCCAGCAAATGCGGCGTGCAGGGCGTGGATGTGCAAGGCGACGGCAAACTGGTGCGTGTGATCGACGGCCGACCCGAGACCATCAAACGCATCTGCGAAGACAGCCTGCGCCGCCTGCAAACCGATGTGATTGACCTTTACTACCTGCATCGCTGGGACAAAAAGGTGCCGATTGAAGACAGCGTGGGGGCCCTGAGCGAGCTGGTGCAAAAAGGGCATATTCGTAGCATTGGTTTGTCTGAGGTATCAGCCACTACGCTGCGCAAGGCCCATGCAGTACACCCCATCGCCGCCGTCCAGACCGAATATTCGCTCTGGACGCGCAACCCTGAAATCGCCGTGCTCGATGCCTGCCGTGAGCTCGGCACCGCCTTCGTCGCGTTCAGTCCGGTAGCACGCGGGTTTTTGTGTGGTGAGCTGACCGACGTAACCGCGCTGGATGCCCGGGATATTCGTCGCCTGATGCCGCGCTTTCTGCTCGACAACTATGCGGTCAACCTCAAGCTACTGCCCGCTTACAGGGCGCTTGCCAAAGAGGCGGGGTGCAGCCCGTCGCAACTGGCACTGGCATGGTTGCTGCACAAGGCCCCGCACATCATTCCTATTCCTGGCACCACCAGCCTGGAGCATTTGCACGATGACCTCGGTGCTGCCAGTATTGCACTCTCTGCAGACCTGCTGGCCCGGCTTGAGGCATTGATAAACCAGCAAACCGTGACCGGCCAGCGCTACAGCGCGCAAGGCACAAGCGAGGTGGATACTGAAGAATTCTAAAGGGCTTAGCTGTGGCATCAGACTCCCAAAGAGGCCTGAATCTTATAATCAAGGGTTTTTGGGGTCAGAGCCCAAATTCGCCGAGCCTTCGGGGGCGGTGCTTCGCACCGCAGCGAAATTGGTGTCTGACCCCAATAACCCCGCACCATGAACGCCCCCATAGACGTCTCCTTTTTCAACCGCGCCGCCAAGCCGCTGACCAGTTACCGCAAGTATTGGGCGGCCCGCTTTGGCACCGCCAAATTTCTACCCACCAGCCGGGCCGAGATGGATGCACTCGGTTGGGACAGTTGCGACATCATCATCGTCACCGGCGATGCCTATGTGGATCACCCGAGCTTTGGCATGGCCGTGATTGGGCGGGTGCTGGAGGCCCAAGGTTTCAGGTGCGGCATCATCGCCCAGCCCGACTGGCAAAGCGCCGAGCCTTATCAAGCCCTGGGCAAACCGAATCTGTTCTTCGGCGTGACGTCCGGCAATATGGATTCGATGATCAACCGCTACACGGCCGATCACAAAATTCGCAGTGACGATGCCTACACCCCCGGCGACATTGGCGGCAAGCGGCCGGACCGCGCAGCGCTGGTTTATTCGCAGCGTTGCCGCGAGGCTTACAAAGACGTGCCGATTGTGCTGGGCGGTATTGAAGGCTCGTTGCGCCGTATCGCGCATTACGACTACTGGTCAGACAAGGTGCGCCGCAGCGTGGTGGTTGATGCCAAATGCGACTTGCTGCTGTATGGCAACGCCGAGCGCGCGATTGTCGAAATCGCCCATCGCCTGGCGGACAAAGAGCCGATTGCCAGCATCACCGATGTGCGCGGTACCGCCTTCATACGCCGCAGCGGCGACGAGACCTCGCAAGGCTGGTTCGAGATTGATTCGACCAGCGTAGACGCGCCGGGCAGGGTGGAGGCGCACGTCAACCCCTACATGTCGATCTCAGACGTGGCGAAAGAGCAGGGTGCGACTTGCGCCCGTGAGGATGAGGCGGCTGAGCTTCCTGTCAAAGCGCAGGCATCTGTAAAAGTGGCGGACATCGGGTCAAACATCAAGCCGCTCACCTTCGTCCCCAACCCCAGCCTCCCGTCGATGCAGGGCAAGATCAAGGTCCCGCCGCGCGACCGTTCTGTCATCCGTCTGCCGTCCTATGAGCAGGTCAAAAGAGACCCGATTTTGTACGCCCACGCCAGCCGCGTGCTGCATCTTGAAACCAACCCCGGCAACGCGCGTGCGCTGGTGCAAGCACATGGCGAGGGTGTCACGGCGCGTGACGTGTGGATCAATCCGCCACCCATTCCGCTGACCACCGCCGAGATGGACCTGGTGTTCGATTTGCCCTACGCCCGCTCACCGCACCCCAGCTATGCCGATGAAAACGGCAGCCACGACCACGCCACCAAAATCCCGGCGTGGGAGATGATTCGTTTCAGCGTCAACATCATGCGCGGCTGCTTTGGTGGCTGCACCTTCTGCTCCATCACCGAGCATGAAGGCCGCATCATCCAGAGCCGCTCGGAAGACTCCGTCATCCGCGAGATTGAAGCCATACGCGACACCGTCAAGGGCTTTACCGGCGCGATATCTGACCTCGGCGGCCCGACCGCCAATATGTACCGCATCGGCTGCAAGAGCCCCGAGATTGAATCAGCTTGCCGCAAGCCAAGTTGCGTGTATCCGGGCATCTGCTCCAACCTCAACACCAATCACAACCCGCTCATCAATATGTACCGCCGCGCGCGGGCATTGAAGGGCGTGAAGAAAATCCTCATCAGCTCCGGCCTGCGTTATGACCTAGCGGTGCAAAGCCCCGAGTACGTCAAAGAGCTGGTCACGCATCACGTTGGCGGCTATCTAAAAATCGCGCCCGAGCACACCGAGCAGGGCCCGCTCACCAAGATGATGAAGCCCGGCATTGGCAGCTATGAAAAGTTTCGCCAGATGTTCGAAAAGTATTCGCTGGAAGCGGACAAAAAACAGTTTCTGATTCCCTACTTCATTGCGGCGCACCCCGGCACCAGCGATGAAGACATGATGAACTTGGCGATCTGGCTCAAAAAGAGCGGCTTTCGGGCCGACCAGGTACAGACCTTTTACCCATCACCCATGGCAACCGCCACGGCGATGTACCACACAGGCCGTAACCCGCTACGCAAAATCCGCCGTGCAGCCAGCGAAGAAGACAGCGTAGACATCGTGCGTGGCGAGCGTCGCAGACGGCTGCACAAGGCGTTTTTGCGCTACCACGACCCGAACAACTGGCCGGTGCTGCGCGAAGCGCTCAAAGCCATGGGACGGGCTGATCTGATCGGCAATGGCAAGCACCATTTGATACCAACGTTTCAGCCCATGACGGACGGGACGTACCAGAGTGCGCGCAAGAAAAATTCAACGATGGTGATCAAACCATCGCAGGTGGTCAAGGGGCGCTTGCTGACGCGCCATACCGGCTTGCCACCGCTGGCCCAGGGTGCAGGCGGCCATAAAACACTGGCAAAGAAAGCCCGGTAAGGCGGAGCTCAAAATCGGAAACACTTTTCCGGGTGGCCATCGGTTGAGTCATAGGCAAACCAGCCGAAATTCACATTGGCCGTGTTTCCGAAAAACGTTACTTTTTTAACCACACCCTGGGTTGTCATCACGGCATTTTCTGCGCTGTTTACATTTTCGAGTCAGATACCCCATGGCTATCGTAACGTAGGCAAGACGGTTGCGAGAATCCTCTGGGTGAATGCCCTAGCGACGTTCTGATTAGAGGCCACCGTTCGGGAATATCGATCAAGGAAATTCAGGTGGCCTCGCATCGTGCCATTCTGGTCGCCAGCAGCAGCCCGGCATCGGTGAGGCTGAAAATGAAAAGGCTGCAAAAGTAAGCGTCTCACGATTCGAGACTTTCCTGGTTTCAGGATGAAAGATCAAGGAAGGCCAGCACCTCATCGATGTGGGCATCGAAGTCGCTCAGCGCATGGTCGCTGCCGGGCAGCAACTTGATGCGCGCGCCCGGGTAGCGCCCCGTCATCTCGCGCCAGTCCAGCACTTCGTCGCCCTTGGCGATCACGGCGAAATAGTTTTGCGAATGTCGCAGTGGTCCGACCTGCAACTCACTGAGTTCAGCCACAAACTCGGGATGAAAGAAAAAGCGTTCATCGGAGTTGTGCCAAGCCGTTTGCTCGCCGATGTAGCTCGAAAGGTCGCGTGCCGGGTTCACGGCCGGGTTGAGCAGCACCGCTTTGCAGCCGGTTTGCTCTGCAACCCAGGTGGCATAAAAGCCCCCCAGCGAGGAGCCGACCACGGCCATCGATTCGCGTGGCCAGTCCTTGATGCCTTGCATCACCAGCGCCATTGCTGCGCGTGGCGAGGGCGGCAATTGCGGGCACCACCAGGTGACGTTGGGAAAGCGCTCAGTCACCAGTGCGGCCATTTGACTGGCTTTTTTGGATTGGGGGGAGGAGCGAAAGCCATGGAGGTAGAGGAGGTGGGTGTTTGGGGGCATCGTTGGCACGGTCATTTGCCAACTGTACAGGCGGGTTAGCACCGACGTCAGATTGACCTCAAAAACTCTCTACGCCGCCGTGGTTTCAAGCTGCTCGGTCAATTCCAGCCAGCGTTCTTCCAGTGTGTCTATTTCGTTTTCGATGGCTTTAAGGCGCTTGCCGGTCTGGGCGATTTCGTTGGCTGATTTTGTGCTGGTCAGCAGGGTTTCCAGGCCGCTTTTTTCGTTACCGAGTGCCTGCATTTTTTGGTCGATTTTTTCCAGTTCCTTGCGCAAAGGCTTGCTGGCCTCCGATGGCTGTTGGCGGCGTTGTTTAATAGCATCCGTCTTTGATTCAACGATCGGTAGCACAACCGTCTGGCCAGATTTCTTGGCTTCTTCGCGCTGGTGCTTGGCATGATCCAGCAAATATTTTTGATAGTCGTCAAGGTCGCCGTCAAATGGCGCAACGCCACCTTGCGAGACCATCCAGAACTCGTCACACACGGCACGCAGCAGGGCGCGGTCGTGGCTGACCAGCATGACGGTGCCTTCAAACTCATTGAGCGCCATCGACAGCGCCTCGCGCGTGGCCAGGTCTAGGTGGTTGGTTGGCTCGTCCAGCAGCAGCAGGTTGGGGCGCTGCCAGACGATCATGCACAGCACCAGGCGGGCTTTTTCCCCGCCGCTCATGCTGCCGACGGACTGCTTGACCATGTCGCCGCCAAAGTTGAAGTTGCCCAGAAAGCTGCGTAAGTCCTGCTCGCGCGTCGGCTGGTTGCCGATCTTGCCGGCAGCGGTGATTTCTTTCACCAGCCGGATCATGTGCTCCAGCGGGTTGTCCGCCGGGCGCAGTACGTCGAGCTCCTGCTGGGCAAAGTAGCCGATGTTCAGGCCCTTGCCTTCAATCATTTCGCCACTGATCGATGCCAGCGCGCGCGCAATGGTTTTGACCACTGTGGATTTACCCTGGCCGTTGGCGCCGAGTATGCCGATGCGCTGGCCAGCCAGCACTGACTTGCTGACGTTTTGCACGATGACGGTGGGCGGCGTGCCTTCGGGCGCATCGGCCGGCGGCGGGTAGCCGAAGTAGACGTTTTGCATCGAAAGCATCGGGTTGGGCAGATTCGCCGGTTCCTTGAACTCGAAGGTGAAGTCGGCTTCGGCCAGTAATGGTGCAATTTTTTCCATGCGGTCCAACGCCTTGACGCGGCTTTGTGCCTGCTTGGCCTTACTGGCTTTGGCCTTGAAGCGGGCGATGAACTTTTGCAGGTGGGCAATCTTGTCCTGCTGCTTGGAGTAAGCGCCTTGCTGCAGTGCCATCTGCTCGGCGCGCAGGTCTTCAAACTTGCTGTAGTTGCCAGCGTAGCGCGTGAGCTTGGCTTTTTCGATATGCACGGTCACATCGGTCACGGCATCTAAAAACTCCCGGTCATGACTGATGACCAGCATGGTGCCCTGATAGCGTTTGAGCCAGGCCTCCAGCCAGACCAGTGCGTCCAGGTCCAGGTGATTGGTAGGTTCATCCAGCAGCATCAAATCCGACGGGCACATCAGCGCGCGCGCCAGTTGCAGCCGCATACGCCAGCCGCCTGAAAAACTGTTGACCGGACTGGCAAGCTCGCTGACCTTGAAGCCGAGGCCCAAAATCAGCGCCTGTGCGCGTGCCTGCGCATCGTGCGCGCCGCAGTCGTACAGATCCATATAGGCGTGCGCCATGCGGTCGCCGTCGCCGCTGGCCTCGGATGCTTCAACCTCGGTTTGTGCCGCCAACAGCACCACATCGCCTTCGATCACGTAGTCGGTCGCGCTTTGCTCGGTCTCAGGCATGTCCTGGGCAACCTGGGCCATGCGCCATTGCGTGGGGAGGGAGAATTCGCCACCGTCTTCATGCAGCGTGCCGTTAAGCATGGCAAACAGGGAAGACTTGCCCGCGCCGTTGCGCCCGACCAAGCCAATGTTTTCGCCGGGATTGATGGTGACAGACGCGCTATCGAGAATCACTTTGGCACCGCGACGCAGCACCACATTTTTAAGGGTAATCATTTAATCCAGACAAACTCAGGAAAATTATTCGGCCAGGGTTTTTGGGGTCAGACACCAATTTCGCTGCAGTGCAAGCACTGCGCCCTACGGGCGAGCCAAAGGCTCGGCGAATTTGGGCTCTGACCCCAATAACCTTCAGACGAGCTGTTGGCGCGTGAGAAGCAAAACCTGCTCAGGGCCGGCGCTGGTCTCAAACCACAGGGATTTAAGGCCCGGGAAGGCGCGCTCAAAATTTGCGCGCTCATTGCCTATTTCTAGCACCAATACAGCATTTTCGCTCATGTGGCTTGCAGCCGTCAGAAAAAGGCTTCGGATAAAGTCCATGCCGTCCGCGCCGCCGGCCAGCGCAAGTGTCGGTTCGGCCAGAAATTCTGCGGGCAGGGCGGCCATGGTTTGGGCATTCACATAGGGCGGGTTGCACAGGATCAGGTCATAAGGGCCGGTACAGGCCGCCAGGCCATCGGACTCTAGCAGCGTGATGCGGCTGTCAAGGGCATGTTTATTGACGTTGATGCGCGCCACCTCCAGCGCGTCCAGGCTGATGTCCGCCGCGTCGACAATCACATCGGGCCAGGCCATCGCCGCCAGCACCGCCAGACTGCCGTTGCCGCAACACAAATCGAGCACATAGCGGGTGTCTTCGTTCAGCCAGGGGTCAATGCTTTCATCGCTTATCAATTCAGCAATCAACGAGCGCGGAATGATGCTGCGCTCATCGACATAAAACGCAACGCCTTGCAACCAGGCCTCGTTGGTCAGGTAGGCTAGCGGCTTGCGGGTATTGATGCGTGCCCTTAAAAGGGTAGCTGCTCGTGCCCGTTCTTCGGGTGCTACAGGCCTTTTTGCTACTGAATCAAGGTCATCTAACGGTAATTGAAGGCTCCACAGCACCAGCCATGCGGCTTCGTCAAAGGCGTTGAGTGTGCCGTGACCAAAACCGCTTGCCAAGCTCAAGCCGGCCTGCTCAAGCGCGCGGGCGGTTTGCTTAATCAGCTCAATGACTGACAGCGAGGATTCGGGCGGTGGAACAGGACTCAATGCTTAACATCCAGCGTGATTTCGGTAAACGAAGGTTCGTCGTCGGGGTCTTCTTCCGGCTCGGCTGCTTTGGCAGCAACATGGAAGTCGTTTTCAAGCCGCCACATCAAATTGGCGGGCGAGTCGGCGTGCGCAATGCCTTCTTTGCGGGTAACGGTGCCGTCGGCAATCAGTTTGGCAATGTCCTGCTCGAAGGTTTGCGAGCCCTCGGCCATGGATTTTTCCATCGCTTCCTTCACGCCTGAGAAGTCACCTTTTTCAATCAGCTCGGCAATCAGTTTGGTATTGAGCATGACCTCCACCGCCGGCGTGCGGCTGCCGTCCTGTGTGCGCAGCAGGCGCTGCGACACAATGGCCTTCATCGCCGCGCCCAGGTCGCCGAGCATGGTGTTACGTGTTTCCACCGGGTAAAAACTCAGGATGCGATTCAGCGCCTGGTAGCTGTTGTTGGCGTGCATGGTGGCTAGGCACAGGTGGCCGGTCTGGGCGTAGGCGATGGCGGCCGACATGGTGTCGCGGTCGCGGATTTCGCCAATCAGTATCACGTCAGGAGCCTGATGCAAGGCGTTTTTAAGCGCCACTGCAAGCGTCTCGGTATCGGTGCCGACCTCGCGCTGGTTGACGACTGATTTTTTATTCGTGAAGATGAACTCGATTGGGTCTTCAATCGTCAGTATGTGGCCCAGCGTGGTTGCATTGCGGTGGTCGATCATGGCGGCCAGTGTGGTGCTTTTGCCAGCACCCGTTGCGCCCACCATCAACAGCAGGCCACGCTTTTCCATGATCAGACTCGCCAGGATGGGTGGCACATTCAGGCTTTCAAGCGGCGGGATTTCGCTGGGCACAAAGCGTATGACGGCGGCATAGCTGCCGCGCTGCCTGAAGCCGCTGATACGAAAGTTGCCAACTCCCGAGATCGGCAACGCCATGTTCAGTTCGCCAAATTTTCTCAGCTCTTCAACGCGCTCTGGCGGCAACACTTCAGCCAGAAAATTAAGCGGTGCTTCGGGGGGCAGCACCTGGCGGTTGATGGGCAGTGCCTGTCCGTTGATTTTTATCAGAACCGGAGAGTGGGCCGACAGATAAACGTCCGAGGCCTTTTTATCGGCCATCAAACGCAAAATCCTTTCCATCGTGCCCATAATTCCTTACCTCGTTGATATGTTTATCGTAGCGGATCGCGCCCGCGCCGGGCCGCGCCAAGCAAGCGAAGCCCCTGTTTAATGTTCCAGGGGCAGCGAACCGCCGTAGGCACACGCAGTGACGAGCGTGGGGGCTGCATTTTAGTCGCGCAGCAAATCGTTGAGGCTGGTTGTGGCACGGGTTTTTGCGTCAACTTTTTTCACGATGACGGCGCAATACATGCTGTACTTGCCGCCAGCTTTTGGCAGATTGCCCGACACCACGACCGAGCCGGCAGGAATGCGGCCATACGTCACGGTGTCTAGCTCGCGGTCATAAATCGGTGTGCTCTGGCCGATGTAAACGCCCATCGAAATCACCGAGTTTTCTTCAACAATCACGCCCTCAACCACTTCAGAGCGCGCGCCGATAAAGCAGTTGTCTTCAATGATGGTCGGGTTGGCCTGCAGCGGCTCCAGCACACCGCCAAGGCCCACGCCGCCTGACAAATGCACGTTGGCCCCGACCTGTGCGCAACTGCCCACGCAAGCCCAAGTGTCAACCATGGTTCCTTCGCCGACCCAGGCGCCGATGTTGACGTAGCTGGGCATCAGGATGGCACCCTTGGCGATAAAACTGCCACGCCGCGCAACGGCGGGCGGCACTACGCGGATGCCGGTTGCACGCATCTCGGCTTCGTTCAGATGTGAAAATTTGGTTTTGACCTTGTCAAAAAAGCTGAGGTCGCCAGAGCGCATCAATTCGTTGTCATGCAGGCGAAAACTCAGCAGCACAGCCTTTTTGATCCACTGGTGGGTCGTCCACACCCCAACGCTTTCTCGCGTGGCAACACGCAACGTGCCGTTGTTGAGCTGGCTGATGGTCTGCTCAACCGCATCCAGAATGTCTTTGGGTGCAGCGGCGGGTGAGAGCTTGGCCCGGTCTTCCCAGGCGGCATCTATGGTGGTTTGAAGGTTTGCGTTGTCTTGTGTCATGAGATTGAAGTTGAAAGAGTAAAAATTATTTTGACTGGATGAATTGAACGATGCGCGCTGCGGCCTCTACGCATTCTGCGGTTTCTGCCACCAGCGCCATGCGGATTCGCCCCGCACCGGGGTTGCTGCCCCGGGCATCTCTGGCCAGGTAGCTACCCGGCAAAACCACCACATTGTAGGCAGCGAAAAGTGCGCGCGAGAAGTCGGCATCGAGACCCTTGAACACAGCCGGAATAGCCGCCCACAAATAAAAACCTGCATCAGGCAAGGCCACGTCCATCACAGCAGACAGCATGGGCGTGACGGCTGCAAATTTTTCACGGTACAGGGCGCGGTTTGCCACAACGTGCTTCTCATCAGCCCAGGCCGCCACGCTGGCCGCCTGCACGATCGGGCTCATGGCACTGCCGTGGTAGGTCCGGTAGAGCAAAAACGGTTTGATAATCACGGCATCACCGGCTACAAAACCGCTGCGCAGGCCGGGCACGTTGCTGCGCTTGGACAGACTGGTCATGGCAATCAGGTTTTTAAAGTCATGGCGACCAAGCTTGGCTGCAGCTTGTAGCCCGCCTAGCGGTGCTTCTTCACGAAAGTAGATTTCGCTGTAGCACTCGTCCGAGGCAATCACAAAACCATGGCGGTCGCTCAAGTCAAACAGCATCTTCCATTCGGCCAAATCCATCACCGCGCCCGCCGGATTGCCGGGCGAGCAGACAAACACCAGTTGCGTCTTGGCCCAAACGTCAGCTGGCACGCTGGCCCAGTCTAGCGCGAAGTTGCGTTTTGCGTCGCTGGCCACAAACCACGGTTCGGCACCGGCCAGCAGCGCCGCGCCTTCGTAGATTTGATAAAACGGGTTCGGACAAATCACGGTGGCGTTGGGTTTAGTGGGGTCAATGACAGTCTGCGCCAAAGCAAACAACGCCTCACGCGAGCCATTGACGGGCAATATCTGCGTCGCCGGGTCAACCGTGAGTGCATAGCGCCGCATCAGCCAGTCGCTAATCGTCTGGCGCAGCTTCGGTTCGCCCTGCGTGCCAGGGTAACCTGCAAGCCCTGCTAGGCTGCCAGTCAGCGCATCCTTGATGAGCTGTGGCGTAGCGTGGCGCGGCTCGCCTATGCCCAAGCTGATCGGCCTGTAAGCCGGGTTGAGGGCGATGCTGGCGTGGAGTTGCCTGAGCCGCTCAAAAGGGTAGGGTTGTAGGCGTGAAAGCAAAGGGTTCATGCGGGGATTATCTCGTGTGGGCGGGGCAGGGGTTGCTCAGGCAAAAGGATTAACGATAGTCAAGCCACCGTATTGCTGACCGGCATTCATGTCTTCGCTGTACAGCGTTTGCACACCCGCCCGCAAGGCGGCTTCTACGACCATAGCGTCCCAGATGGATAAGTTACTTTCAGCAGAACGCGCCATCGCTAGTATGACCAACGACATATCGCCATCTATCACTGGCCACTCTGCAAATGCAGCAGCCATCAAGGCAGCGGTTTTACGGCTCACCTTGTATTTGCGGGTCAAGTTAGCTACATATTCCAGCAGCACCTGGGTACTGAGCACGCCTGATTGTTGTTGGCTGCACGTTTCGATTAGCTCCCGTGCAATGCGCTGTTTGCGCATGTCGGCATCGTCAATGGCATAGAGAAGGATATTGGTATCCAGAAAGTTAAGCAGCTTACTCACAAGCGGCTTACTTACAAGCGGGGAGTGCCATTTGCGTTGGGCCAAGCGCCTGCAATCCTGTCGCGGGCGCGGTAGTCGCCTTCATACATTTCTTCGCGCAGCGTCCGTGCTTTGGGCGTGGTTGCTGTGTCAGTCGTGGCCGCGCTGGTTTTGTTTTGTGCGATTTCATTGCGCACATCGCTCATCATTCGCATCAGGTCTGTAGTGGCATCGCCCGACGTGCGCTCGGCCGCGCCAGAGGCATAGCTGGCCAAAAACTCGCGTACCTTGGCACTGAGCGATGTGCCTTGTCCGATCGCCCGTATGCGCGCATTGCGCACAACAACTTCGTCCAAAGAAATGGTTAGATTGGTCATGATTTTCTCCAAAAGTAGCAGTCAAATTATACGCACGAAAACAGGTGTAATACGAGTTTGCGTGAATTATGGGGTCGGTACTTTCAGGCGGGCTAGAGTGGCATCAGCGGACATCCGAAATTTGACCTGTTTCAGGAATCCGTCTGGCTGCACCCGATCAAGAGCGGGCACACGTTTCTGTGCGGCGACGGTCGGTTCATGGCAGCAAGCGGTCAGTCGCGTCGTTCCTCTATAGCAGTCATTGGCTTTGATTGGCCAAGATATCCGACAGGTTTGTAGAATGGTTGCCATGCAAAAGTACACTGCAACGTTGACAAGAATTGAGCGCTCATGCGGATTAGCCAGTTGCCGCTGGTGGACACTCAACACTGCGGGCCAGCTTATTGCGCAGGATAAACTGGAGTCCTAGGATTCGACGATCTACATCACGTTAGGCACCAAATTTTATGTCTCGGAAAAGCGTGAAAGTTAGCCAATTACTACAAGCGCGTGCCAATAGAGAGACTCGCCTAGGTACGCCGTTGGTCAACTTTGTTAAGACTATTGTTCAGTGCGCCAGTGCCGGTGAGCTAATGCTTAGCGGAGCCATAGACCCGAAGATCGCTACACTTGTCGAGAGGTCAGCAGTGATCTCTACAGTAACTGCCGTTGAGGTGTATTACCGCGACACACTTAATCTTATTTTTCGGAACTGTGATCCAGCGTTCTTCGAGCCACATCTCAAACAACTTTTCCCAGAAAAATTTGATATATCAGAACTGATAGAGATTTATCGCCATCGAATACATCCGCTGGAGCTCATCTTATCGGCTCAATCATTCCAGAATCTAGACCGGATAGATCAAGTTTTCTCTAGATTTCTTAGCGGCGGACTATTGGGAAATATAGTCGGCCTTAGCATTCGCCGGAAGGGTGATCCTGGCGAAGGAGCTACTCTTACCCAAGACGATCTCGCAGCAGTCAAATGCATATTCGCTCTGCGTCATGAGCTCGTGCACGATCCTGCGCTTCACTCATTCTTTATCGAGAAAACACTGAACGATATTTGGTCTACCGGTGCCATGGTGCTTTCCTCTGACATCATGTTGATGAAAGTCATCAAAGACAACCGCGACCCAGAGCTAAGTAGTCTTTCCGATGCCTAACCCAGCCATCAACTCGGACGCTGCGCGATGAAGCCGCGCAGCGTCGGTTATGTCGGACGTTAAGGCGTGGGCGGTGACGACGTATAGAACGGCTGCTTCCCCCTTCTGGCTACGTCGGCTATCGCAGCATTGGAGTCATGGATGTTGACGCCGACCGAAAACTGACCCACCTATAGGCTCGTGCCGATCAAAAAATGCCTGATAAACGCCTTCCAGAGCCTGAAAAATACAAAATTGGCCAGCGATGGCTTTTTCGG
>Ga0105055_10005756_pt1 | contig 17331 bp, 16 predicted proteins | sample BON03_FD_78090 | JGI IMG/M metagenome (GOLD analysis project Ga0105055, IMG submission 78090) | Freshwater microbial communities from Lake Bonney liftoff mats and glacier meltwater in Antarctica - BON-03 | ecosystem: Environmental > Aquatic > Freshwater > Ice > Glacier meltwater | place: Lake...
TGGAAACACTTCTCTTGGGAAATTGTCGATAAAATGTTGCGAGACTGTTTTAGTACAAAACTTATCATAACTAAGGAAGATATTGAGGATGATAGCGATCTTTCTGAAGACGAAGAAGGTACGGAATACATAAAAGACTATCCAAACGTAGATACGGATAAGATATGTAACTGTTTCTATAATGAAGTGGTTATACATATCGATGCTAATGATAATGGTGTAAAGCATATCAAAAACCCTGAGAGTGTTCAATATAATTACAAAAAAACGGTTACGATTGAAAATATAATCGGAAGCTATAATGGAAACGATGGTGACAATGAAAAACAAATGATTCAATTCAAACAGGCTATGAAGGTATGTGAAGAGTTTTTATTTAATAGACTGTATTCGATTATTAAAAATGAGATCGAGTATGGAAAGTATCTTAAAGAATTTGAGATTGCTTTCATTGAAAGGATAGATGATGAGTGGATATATATTGAAAATGAAAAGATGAATTATTCATTGTATCTCAATAACTATGATCCACAAAAAAACATTAAGTTTATCATTGTTAAGAAAAAAGGAGAATATCGAATTCACACCCGCAGAATAAAAGGTGGAGAATTTGCTGTTGTGGCACCAATTATAAATGAGATTGAGGCGAGGAATATTGTTCGAGATAAACTAATCTTTGTTCATCGAGCCCAATTTGTTGGTGCATGTAAAACGCTCGAAACATCCATAAGTATTTGCGATGCTTCGATTAAAAGCTATTGGGGGTGGATGTTTCCTCTTAAGGAAATGTTGAAAAAATGGGGTTGGTAGTAAAATAAACTTATAACTAAAATATATAGTTATGAATAAAATTCAAACCAGGCTAAAAAAGGAGTGGATGGGGAAGAAGATTGGAATCATTATTCCAACTACGACAAGGGGAACGAATATAAAGAATATAGATGATCTCTCATTTTTCAAAATATTATTACCTTCGTTTGTAGAGAACTCTTCTGGAAAATGTATATATAACTTCTTTCTTGGATATGATCACGATGATCCTTTTTTTGAAAGGAGAGATGAAATCTTAAAAAAATTTAAAGAAATGACATCAGATGTATATTCTTTGATGGTCGAAAAATTTCCTTTAGAATTTAGGCCAGGAGATCTAAGTAGCATGTGGAGCTATTTAGCAGATAAGGCTATATTGGGAGAAAATGAATACCTTTTTCAGATGGGAGATGATATCAAAATACTAGATTCCAAAGGATGGGAGAATATTTTCATTAATAAGCTTCAGGGTCAGGGCAATATTGGAGTAGTTGGCCCTGTTGATAAGAACAATGTTAAGTTAATGACTCAAAGTTTCGTTCATTGCACTCATCTCTCCATTTTTAAACGTTATTTTCCCAATGAATTAATAAACTGGTATATAGATGATTGGATGATGGAAATCTATGAAAGTAAACCTGATCTACAAATGACAGTTAGAAACTGCGGAGGGAAAGAACGTTATGAAATAAAGGACATGGAAAAAATGAAAAAGAACATTGTCGACAGAGATAAGAAATATTTAAAAGATATCAGAAAATGCAAAAATGTAATAAAAATTAAAGGTGTAAAAAACTTTATCCACATTGAGGGTAATAATATAATTATTTGTAATCTTAATTTTAGTGAATATAATTTAAGGATAGATGATGAGATTAATTCTAGGGAAATTAATAAGTTATTTCTTTACTATCAAAGACCAGAAATATCTTTCAAAATTAACAACAAAATTTATCATCGTTCTAATAATTATATTTCAACAATAGAAGAAAACATAACTATTGTTCAGAATATAGAGAATATGACTTTAGAAGAATCAGATGATGATATCTTTCTTATGCTTCAATTTTATATTTCTAAAGATGGAGAAAGATATGAAGAAATAAAAGAATGTTTATCGAGAAATGTTAATTTGAAAATTTTCAAAAAAATATATCTTCTCAATGAAAGAATTTATTCTGACGATGAGTTGGGTATTGTAAGTGATTCTATTTTACAGATTAACATTGAGAAAAGATTAACATACATGGAATTTATAAAACATGCAAGAAAAATTAAAGGTTTTGCTGTATTAAGTAATGGAGATATATTCTTTGACGAATCAATTAAATATCTTATGAAAAGCGTTATGAGAGAATTTAGAGGCGTTCAATGTTTGAGAAGATATGAATATAGAGGAGAAAAGAATTTGATGGAATGTAAGCATCATATCAATTACGAATCCTCTCAAGATTGTTGGATTTTTCATTCTACACAAATGGATAACCCTCTTAAAGATTATAATATAGAACTTGGTACGCCCGGTTGTGACAATAAAATTGCAGATATATTTAGACAACATAATTATACTCTGCTCAACAATTACACATCAATCAGAATTTATCACAATCATAAATCTTCAAAAAGAAATTACACTCAAAAACAATTAGCCAGGCCACATAGTTATGTTTTAAATTCTTTTCCGTTGACACCAACCGACGAAATAATGAGAAAAATGGATTTGTTTTGGCAATATCCAATAATAACTGAAAAGACTTTTTATGAACAAAATAAGATTGACCCTAATTATGTCGGTCTTCCATGGGCTACAATCCTAGATAAACAAAAAAGGTTAGACATGGAATATTTAATCAAACACATACATAAAGCAGAATCATATACCTGTTGTCAGCATATTAGATTTAGAAATATTATTCCTATCTTAAAAAAAATAGGGATTACTGTACTATATACACCTCATAAAATAAAGGGAGAAGATTACATAGACGGGGTTGTAATCAAAACTTGTCCATTATATGCAAAAGTAATTGAAGATGATCCCACTTATTTTTTGGAAGAAATAAAAAGGAAATATATATATTCTTTTCAGGGAGGTCTTCAGGAGGGTTATATGAGCAATATTAGAAAAAAGATTTTTGAAATGAGGCATCCTCAAAATACTTTAATTAAAAACACTGGGGCCTGGCATTTTAATCTGATCGTATATACCAACTCTCAAAATGAGAAAGGAGATTACAATGGAAGTTTAGAACATTTTACAAAAGAAAAAGAATACAAAGAACTACTGAAACAGTCAAGATATACACTTTGTCCAAGTGGAACCGGCCCAAACAGTATTAGATTTTGGGAAGCTATTGGTGCTGGTTCGATACCGATTTTACTTTCAGACCAAATGACATTACCTAAACATGAATTATGGAAGGATGCAATTATAAATATAAAAGAAATAGATATTGAAAGTATTCCATTCATTCTAATCGATATAAACGAAGAGCGTGAAACCGAAATGAGAAATAATTGTAAAATTTTATATCAATATTTTAGAAACAACTTTAAAGGCTAGTTATTAAAAATATGAGGAAAATACTTTTTACAAGCTACATATGTAATCAAAATGATTCGTTTGTCCAGGAGATAATTCGTGAATGGGCTATGCTAAATCCGACATATAAAATAATTTACTTTTCGGACAATGATGTAGATTTATTCTTTAGTGAAACTAAATATAATGAAACTTATAAGAAAATGAGAAATGGGGTTGCCAAGGCAGATTTCTTTAGAATATGTTATATTAATAAATATGGGGGGTTTTGGTTTGATATAGATTTAAAACCGCTTAAAATAGATATTTTAGATGCGGGGGGAGTTAGATTGTTTGATGCTGGTTATAAAAATATTAGTTATATGTTTATTGGTGGAGACCCTTCACAAAAATTATTTGATGATGTTATTGTGGCAGTAGAAAAGAATATATTAGATAATATTCCAGAGAAAAAGAAACATGTTATGAATATAACAGGACCAAGAATAATTCAAAATATCCTTTGTGGAAAATTAGGAATCATTAATAAGGACGGTTGTCTTTCTGGGAGAAAAGAAGGAGAAATATATTTAAAAGGTACTGACTATGAATTTATTTATCAAAAAATAGTTTTTTCAGAGCATAAAACGTCTTTATACCAAAAACTTCAAAAGAAATATATGAAAATAGAATATCAAAAATATAATTTCATTTAAAAATGTCTATCAAAACACAAGATCTAAAAGAATCCAATACATTTGTTATAGGGCTTATTAAGAAAGGGAAACCATTTCTAATTACAAGAGTTGGGATAGGTTCAGAAACAATAAATGCATATTGTCACTTAAAAAAAGAAACAATTGATCATGGAAATATATATCGCCTAGAAAATAATGCAGGTGTATATAATCTTGACGAAGAGGGGCGGAAAAAATATGCAGAATTATATCTAGATGCTCTTGAAAATAGCAGTGCTCTTGCTGCATTTCCCACTGCAGTTGTTAAAGAACAATTGGCTTTCATACAAAAATATAAATTCCCGGTAATTTATTCTAGAGTTGTTGAACCATTTCATTGTTGTCGACAAAAAATTGTACCATGGTCTATGTATCTGAGGAATAAAAAAATATTGATTGTTAGTCCTTTTACTGATTCAATTAAAAGTCAAAATGAATCTGGGTTTAAGATGTTCAAAAATAAACCAATGTTTCAAGACAATCAAGTATTTGTATATTATAAATGTTATCAAACAGCTGCTGGAAATAAACCCCATAAAAATTGGTTTGAAACATTTGAAATTATATGCAAAGATATTGAGAAGTTGGATTTCGATATAGCTCTTCTCGGTTGTGGTGGTTATGGATTGCCACTTGCAAATTTTATATACAAGAAATTAGATAAAAGTGCTATATATGTAGGAGGCGGGCTTCAGCTTCTTTTTGGTGTGATGGGAAGAAGATGGACAACACAAGAAAATGGTGTTTGGTTAAAAATATTCAAAGAAAATGATTCAAAAATAATAAGACCGTCCGGAGATGAAATACCGAAAAATATAGACAGAGTAGAAAACGGCTGTTATTGGTAATAATTTAATTATAAAATATTATATAAAATGAATCTTATTCCTGTAGTGATAATTCATACTGGTTATAAAGATTACCTTAAAACAAATTTGGAAGTTACAGGTCAAACAAATAAAATATACTTAATTGGGGATAAGGATAATAAACATCTTAGTGAATTAAAAAATGTTACATGGATAAACTTGGAAGAATATAATAAAACAAAAAAGATTAATGAATTTTCTGAAAAGTTTATTAACTTTTCAAGTAATCGAAAAGATTTCGAATTGTTTTGTTTTCTACGCGTGTATATTATATCCGAATTCATGACGGCAATGAAATTTGAAAAAGTTTTTCATATAGACAGCGATAATATACTTTTTCATAATATTAATAATGTAATTGATGTTACAAGAACTGCATATCATGTAAATCAAAACTATGGAAATATTTATAGAATGTCTGATAGTATACATAATGGATTAATAACCCAAGAATTCTTAAGAGTATTCTTCGAAATATGTCATCGTATTTATATCAAAAAAGATTTGTCATTAATTAAAGATAAAATAGAATACCATAAAAAAGTTAACGGTGGAATATGTGACATGACTATATATTATCTTATGAGATCTGAAAAATTTATTGATCCCATTGATCTCAATGTTCCCAGAGATGGAAAAGTTTTTATCAATAATTATAATTGTTCAGATGGATGGGAAAGTAGAAACCAATATGTAATGGAAAATGGTAAAATAAAAATATGGAAAAAAGACGGTAAAAATATGATATTTGACACTATAAATAAACAATTTTTTGAATTGATCAACATACATTTCCAGGGAACCGCAAAAAAATATATATCTAAAGAATGGTTTGATGAAAATTTAGTATAATTTTTATTGAATGAATAAAAATGAGAATTCTTTTAACAGGAGGTTGTGGTTTTATTGGAAGTCATTTCATTGAACACGTCTTGAAAAATACTGTTTGGGACATTGTTGTCATAGATAAATTGAGTTATGCCAGTTATGGTTTTGAACGTCATAGAAAAATGAACATTTTTGGGAATGAGAGAATTAAACTCTTCACATGGGATTTAGAAAAAGAGATTCCTGTGTTCTTAAGAAAAGAGATTGGAACTATTGATTATATTGTTCACATGGCAGCAGAAACACACGTGGACAATAGTATAAAGGATCCTGTCCCTTTTATTCAGAACAATATCATGAGTACTGTAAATACGTTAGAATATGCGAGAAATCTAGAAAATTTAAAAATGTTCTTCTATTTTAGTACAGATGAAGTGTATGGCCCGGCCCTAGGAGAAACAATGTACACGGAAGATGCACGTCACAATCCTACAAACCCATATTCGGCTTCAAAATCTGGAGCCGAGGGAATATGTATGGCATATTACAATACCTATCGTGTTCCGGTAATGAGAGTAAATGTAATGAATGCTTTCGGGGAAATGCAACATTTTGAAAAATTTATCCCAAAAGTAATTAAGAAAATATTAGCTGGGGAAACGGTAAAAATCCATTCATATCCAGATAAACAAAAAAGCGGAACCAGGTTTTATATTCATGCTAGAAACATTGCGGGGGCAGTTTTATTTCTGATTGAGAATGGAAAAATTGGTGAATGTTACAATATCACCGGGGAGAAAGAAGTGAGTAATTTAGAAATGGCTCAATTTATTGCAAAGGTCGTTGAAAAGGAACTGAAATATGAAATGGTCGATTTTCATTCTTCCCGTCCCGGTCATGATCTTAGATATGGGTTGGATGGAGAGAAAATGAGAAAAATGGGATGGAAGCTCCCAGTCTCCTTTGAGAAAAGTTTAGAGAAAACAATCAAATGGGAACTTAAGGAACTTATTTATTAAAAATGTCCAGCCTTCAGGAATCTATTGCAATGACAGATGGTGATCCTAAAATTATTCCTTTCAGTAAGACTATTGTAACAGATGAATATTGGAAAACAAAACATCCTGGTTTTGCAAAAGGTCAGATTAAAAAAGATACTCTTCTAGGGAAAAAAATATATGAAATATCGAAAGATTCTCGATATAAAACATATCTTGATATTGGAACATGGTGCGGTATAGGAACTACTAAATGTCTCCTCGACGGAATTATTCCAAGAGACGACGCTAAACTGTACGCTGTCGAATCAAATATTTTTTTTCACGAAACGACAAAGAAATATTGGGATAAATATTTTGAACACTATGGAATAGACAATAAAAAATTTGAATTGTCATATGGATCAATAATTCCATATGACATGTTAGAAGATTCTTACGAAACAGATTCTGGGAAGACAAAGGAAAATTATGATTATAACAGAGATATTAAAGCGGCTCCTTTAATAGAAATAAAAGAGGATATTGATGTTTTATGTTTGGATGGTGGTCATTTTTCAACCGTTCACGAATGGAATATGTTTAAGGATAAAGCAAAAGTTGTTATCCTTGATGATACGAATACGTCAAAAACAAGAATGATTCTCGATGAGATTATCAAAACGAAACAATGGAAAATTGTTTACAGAACTACTGAATACGGTGGAAATCTAATTGCTAGAAAACTCAATGAATCAATCTAGGATATGATATTTATATTTTTTTAGTTAACGTCATGTTATATTTTCTGCAAAGCCCCTCAATCTCCATCCTCACTTCTGGCATTGTCGTTATCCACCCTGCAACATCATAGGCAAAATTTAGAAAAATAAGTTTAGATGCTCTAATTTTACAAAATACAAAATCTGTTAGCTCGCATTTAATATCATATTTATCACATGCAAATTTCAAAATATTTTCATGCGATGTTGGTTTAAGTGCAATCAATTCTTCAATTATATTAAATCTTCCTGTGATTTTAATTATTAAATCTTCCGGACCAATATAAAACCCATCAGTATGACCGCCTGCTCTATGAATATGTGAAAAATAAACACATTTGTTGGTTATTGACAGTGACACGTGATCCAGATTTATTTTATTGAGAGGATAATAATCAGCTGAATATATAATAACGCAATCATAATTTCCTCTTTTCCCCTCCAGTAGTCTTGAAACCATATTTTCACTATACATACATCTAAATGAATTCCAATTATTTATCTTAGATACATTTTTACAATAATTGATATTTATTTTTCTTGAAATTCTTGTAATTAGATGATCAACATCACTCTGTTTTTCCGAACAAAAAAAATCGCTTCTAATAATATTAAAATCCGACGGATCTATTTTGACACCATCTATAATGTTTTTTTGTAACTCTAAATTTGTTTTAAAAATATCACAAGAATAGCCTGCATCTTCCAGAGGTTTAATTATTCTTTCTACTATTTTAAGGTAATTATATCTGATAGATCTGGGTACTATTCCAAAAAAACAAATCGCTATTTTTCCCGCCATGTTGCCGAGTATATATTTTACTATAATACGGTTCTTTATTCTTTTACAAGTTCTATTTCAGAAAATATTTTTAGCTCACCAGATGCCCTGATTTTGATAAAATTCATAGGATAAATGCCTTTTTTTTTAAAAAGACACTCATGATTCAGCTTAGTAGGAAGAAGTTCGTATTTTAATTACATTATTTATATTTCCCATATAGAATCCGTCGGTATATCCATCTAAAAAATCCCCCTGATCATTTGTAAACACAACTTCCATGTTCTTTGGAATGTTAAGTTTCTGAATTGGGTAGTAATCAGATGACCACACTATAGCGTAATCAAATTCTGCTTTATGTTTTTCAAGAAATTTGATATTCAGAATACACGGATCTCATGGAATTTTTAGTCCGGCTATGGCTATAATCTAAACTCTGAATGACACATTTCCCATCTTTATTTTTAAGATCCATTAACAACCGGATAATAATCCGATGACCACATTACAACATATTTATATTTCTCTGTATAAAAATGGAACACCTCATCTCACTATACATAACTCTTAACCATTAAAAGTGGATATTTTCTGTTATTGATAGTACAATCATGTTTAGTACAAAATATACGATGTTCTTCGTCAATATCTTCTTGTTTTCTTCTTCGAAATAATCAGATGGAATCGTCTTGGTTTATCTTAACGTCATCGACAGGAACATCTCCAATATTCATATTAAAACAAAAAATGTCTAGATCGAATTCTTTTCTTAGTGGACTTATAATCATTTGTTCTATACATTCATATGTATGTTTAATAGATCTAGGAATGACACCAAAAATACATAGAAGTGTTTTTTCACTCATTTTAATATCTATAACAAATATCTAAAGCGTTTCAATTCATCGTTTGTAAAAATCCATTATGATTTTTATAAACAAAATGAAGTCTGATACTATTCATAATAACGTTAATTGTCAAAAGGTTTTAAAGGATCTTTTCTTGAAATTTTATATTTCCCCCATATTTTTTTATTGGCTCTGATTTTACAGAATTCTAAACATGTTATAACTCTTTCAATATTATTCTCTAAAAATGATTTTTTGAGAATTCTTTCATAATTATTTTCATTAGATATATACCTATCTTTGTAAATATATCTTTTCATTACCAACGATAAATCATTTGGTTTTCCAATGTAAAATCCATCAGTGTAACCGTTTTCACTGTCATGATTGGTAGTTGTAAATATTTTCCCATTGGAACAATTCTCAACATCTTTCAGATTAATTGGTTCATGAAAATAGAAATCTGGAGATAAAGCTATTGCTACATCATATTTTCCAATATTTTTTTCTAAAAACAGAGAAACCATATATTCACTATACATTGTTCTAATAGAATTAATGGTTGCTCTATCATCAATTCCGCCATAAGACATTTCGCATTTACGGCCAGAATAGTACTCATTTATTTCTTCGTCAACTATTTCCTGATCTATTTCCTCGAAAAAATCAAAGGATATGATTTTACATTTTTCTTGATCCATTTTTACACCGTCAACTTTTACTGACCCAACATTCATATTGAAAACATATATATCTACATTATGTTTGATTTTTAATGGTTTGAGTATTCTTTCATTTATAGAAGGGTATGTCCATTGAATAGATCTAGGTACTACCCCAAAAAAGCAAATTATTATCTTCATTTTATAAATTTTAACTTCTTAAAATATCTATAATTGACTTGATTTATGAAAAATATTCAAACCATTAAAAATCAAACATAATGTAGATATATATGTTTTCAATATGAATGTTGGGTCAGGAAAATATTGGTGGGTTAATATAGAAAAAGAAATCAAAAATGTTATGAACAATAAGGATAATCTCGAATTAATTCTAAAAACATTTGGAAAAGGAATTGATTCATCATTATTGAAAACAGAATTCAAGATAAAAGAGAATAAATTTTCCATCGCAAAAGGTCTCAACGCTCCACATTTTTATGATTGCAATTACAAACAGGTTATGGAAAAATATAAGGAAATAGAATCTATCTTTCTTAAAAAATCTAAAAATGTGTCTATAAAAAATCTTGAAATTGATGATTATTTTTGTTTGTTCGGTAAAGAAACATCAAAAAGGAAAGATAATCCCACCGATCAATTATAAATTTGAATTAATCAATTTTGAAACAGGAATAACTCTCGAGATAGGAGCTGGATATGGCAGTTTTTGCAATTTATTTTTAAACATGACAAAATGTAATAAGTATATTATTGTTGATATACAACCAGCTCTGTCAATATAAATGTACTTTCTTCATAATTTAGGATGAAAAATATCAACCAATATAGATAATTTTTTTGATGATGATAGTGTTGTTCTGTTTATTCATCCGTCAGAAATCAAAAAGATAAAAGATAACAGCGTCAATTTAATAGTTAATATGGATTCTTTTCCAGAAATTGGTAAGGAATCGCTCATGTTTTATATCGAACATATTCAAAGAATACTTATCAACAAAACAGGTAGGCTTTATTTAAATAACATAAATTTCAAGAATTATGAATTTTTGATCAAAAAATGTAAAGAAAAGTTGACTCTCGTTAAATCGGAATATATGGCCGGATTAAAACATGATCACATCAGTTATTCTTTTACATTCACAGAAAAATATATAAAAGACATATTTAAAAAATATGCCAGTTGACCGTGAAAAGAAATTATCATTCGTTCGCATTCCAAAAGTCTTAAACACGAATACCGGGAGTCATCATAATATCGATTTGTAAGAAATCCATAATACATGCGTGGTTCTCCATACCCTCCCGCTTAAATATTATAGAAGATATGTTGATATTGAAGAATATGAGATTTTTACAGTTGTAAGAAATCCATATTATAGAATTGTAAGTAATTATTGTTGGAGAAATATGACGTTCAAAAAACACTCAATGAAAGTACTTCCGAAGAACTATTAAAATTTGTACCAGGAAAATATATCAATACTTTTTCTCCTCAACATACTTTCATTAAGGACGATCTGCAAAACCCAAATTTATCTAAGAAATTTTCAAAATAACTTAAATCAGAGTAACCGAGAAAAAATTGATTATGATAATGAATGTTTAGAAATTGTAAATGATATGTATAGGGAATAATTTTATCAAATTCAACTACAAAATTCTTTCAGTTCTTCCTTCTTGATCCACCATCCGCACGGAATACAGACCAGATGTTTTTCAACTTCATCGAGATTTGGTAATTCTGGTCTGTATTCGGAGAAACAAGTATGTGTATCATTTCTCTGATGAACCTGACTAACCATAATTCCACGTTCCTTCATATTCTGTATATAGGCTTCTTTGTCCTCGACCCAAACACTAAAAAGCCAATAACTACTCTTAGTTTGGTCTCCATCTTTCAGTGGATGTAACACCCTTCCATCTTTAAAATGCTCCGTTAAATACTTAGCATTCTCTCGACACTTATCTACAATTCTCTGGATATGCGGAAGATTACATAGGCCAATTGTAGCGTTTATATCATTCATATGAAACTTATATCCCCAATCCTTCACATCGCTTTCCAAACGGAAATCTTTCCCTTTGTAATTACGTTTTTCACGATCAATTCCAAACCATCGTAACAACCGCGCTCGTTCATATTCCTCTTCGGTGGGACAAAAGAGGAGTCCTCCATCTCCAGTCGTAAAATGCTTGATAGCCTGGGTACTGAATACGCAGTAATTTCCACTTCTCCCAATCTTTTCTCCATTATATTCACTTAAAAAAGCATGTGCACAATCCTCAATTACAAGTGGTTTAAACCCATATTTCTTACGATGTTTCTCCAAAATATCATCTAGTCTATCAAGGTCTACCGGGTAACCGCCCCAATGGACAAACAACACTACCTTAGTCTTTTCACCCAACTTCCGCTCTAAATCTTCCAAACAGATATTACATCCTCCCTTTTCAACATCCACCCATTTGATCCTTAATCCATTTGTCAATATTGGTTCGTTTGTTGCCATACATGTCAACGGAGAAGTGAGAACTTCATCATCTCCACATAAACCTAAACGATCTTTTATTAGACGAAGTGCTAATGTTAACCCGCTTGTTCCACTATTAAGAGTGACAATATACGGATGCTCAAATATCTTTCTCAGTTCTTCCTCCAGCTTTTCAACTTTTTCCCCCTGAGTAATATATCCGCTCATAAGTGTTTTGGAGGTTGCTTCTCCAACACTTTCATGCATAAACACTTTGAAAAGAGAAATCATATCTTTTTGATATGATTATCATTAATCATTTTTCGGAATGATTGTTATAGAAGGAAATGTACCAATAATTTTATATTTATCATTACCCAGACTTTTCAGATATGTTTGAATTGGCTGTTTTTGATATTTTTCCATCCATTCAACCTTATCTCTTCTTTTGCTTCCTCCCTCTAAAATGAGAAACCCGTCCTTTCTGATAAGTGGTAGATAATGTTCAACAGCAAAACGATAAACATCACCATTATTTGCAATATCAATATGAATAATATCTACAGAACATATAGGAATCTCTGTATATTTATTATAAAAATCTCCATATTCAATGATTACATTTTTATATTTTTCAAAACGTTTCTTGATATTAGCGGGGGGACTTTTTCCATTAAACTCCTCAAAAATATCATAACCAACTACGGTAGCCTCTGTTTTGGCAAAATATTCTAGGCTATATCCATCTAATATTCCAAATTCAATTACTTTTTTTGGTTTAGTTATGAACAATAAACCATTTAAAAAATCTCCAAATGTAAGAGTACTATTATAACTACTTCTCTTTTCTAGAGTAATAGTATTTAACATACAATGTACCACATTTAAAAAACAATTCTCTTCGGCCCATGCTCGTCCGTTAAGACCTATTTGTTCTCGTTCCTCCTTCAGTTCATCTGAAAGGTATATTGAGAGTAAGAATTCCAATTCGGTCATCGAAGAATACCATAAAATATTTTTTCGATGTTCTAAACCAGGTGGAGGATTAACCATCTTGTCACATAGCACCAAATTACCAGTATAGAGTGCTTCCGAAAGACGAAAATCTCCTTCCCATCCATTCGGATTGGCGGTTACAATAATTTTGCTCTTTTTCATAATCTCATAGTATTTCTTATTAGCCTTTCCGTAGCGATGTTCATAACTATCATCGTATACCGTTCCAACAAAAACATTATCTTTAATTTTTTTCACTAAATCTCTAGCACCTGCTCGATTACCTCCATGTGGAAGATTGTCACCAAACATACAGCATACATCAAACTCGTGTTTATCACTCGACTCCTTGTCTAATGCAACGTAACCCTCACCGACACCATAATAAATCGGAATTACATCACGATCATATGTTATCATCTCTCGATTAACCATACTTCGCTTGAAATACCATCCCACTTTCATGTAAATTTCTTTCGGAATGTATCTAATTTCGGGTGGGTCACTGTAATCAATAATCACTATCTTGGAATGATAATGTTCATGTTTCATGATTTCTAGTAACGGATAAAGATGGGGTCCTTCTCCGTCATTTAGATATACTCTTACGTCGATAATATAAAAAAAGAAATCGGCTTCTTCACTGTTATCAGTAATCATGGAGTAACATCCTCGATAAAAGTGATAACTTTCTGGGTATTTTGGATCTTGAGGTGGATATATAAATTTAATCTTCTTATCCATTTTACCTTCTTTTGTATTTTTACAAAAGAAAGACTAAAATTGAAATATATATGAAAATATTGTGGAAAAACAAGATGGAAAGCTCCGCAGGCTCCGCAGGCTCCGCGTGCTCCGCGACTCTACCAGAATGTTCACTATGTCGTTGTCCAACCGGAGAAAGTGAAGTCGGTATTCAGCCTGGGGAAAGGTGGTGTTCTGATTATTGTCTTGATCTAGCTACAAAAGCCGGATGGAAGTTGGGCTGCAAAAAGAATCCTCGAGAAATATATTTCGAGAAGTATCCGAGAGAAACCCCTGAATGCTGTTTGTGTACATCTCCTAAACTGGTTCATATATCTAGCTACTGTCCGGGATGTGATAACTTGTTCTGTGGAAAGTGTGTTATCGATAATAAAAATAATACTAGAACATGTCCAAAATGTGATCATGATAGGTATGATTATGGCGTTTATTTTGCCGCTTTTTCTAATAAGAATCTATCTATCAAGAAAAGACGAATTTGTGGCAGAATTATATATGGTTTGGGAATTCAAGAAGGGATGAATCTCGAAGAACATCTCGATTTATGTATTAGTCTTGGGGATCTTCAGTGTAGGTATAAGCGTCTTGGAAATAGAAAACAGCCATACGGGTACGCTGAATATCTCGAATACTATCACCTGGCAATTATGGGTCATCCATTAGCTTGTCGAGAGGTTTCGGATTTTTGGTACGAGAACAAATTTGATGTTGTTGGACCTCCGGAGCTGCTCGATATAAAGTGTATGTATTGGACAGAAATGGCTGCCGGCGTTCACGATGGATTGTCGCTCAGTCGACTTGGCCAAGAAAAGTTACTGCATGAAGATGATGATGGATTTCTTCATGACCTGAGGTTGAGCGCCGAGAATAATTTTGTGACGGCATATGGAATACTCGGAAACTTTTGGGTAACCAAGAAAAACGACGCCATGGCTCGACGAAGTTATTATCAGGGGATTGAAAAAGGCTGTCATCTTTCCGATGTGATGATTGGAATATATCAGGCCGAGGGAAAAATTGGTATTCGAAAAAATCCGTTAGGCGGTTTTAAGCGGGTATTTAACGTTCTTAAATTGTCATCGACGATCGGGGATATTCACAGAGCCGTAGTTAAAGCCCGAACCTGGATAGCGTCGGTTTATTATGGTAAACACGATATAGGCGTTGTTATTCCTGGAATAGAACCAGATCTTAAACTAGCATTGGATTTGTTGGATATCGGAATTAAGATCGAAGATGGTTCGTCTACGATTCTTAAGGCCAAGATCATGATTTATGAAAAACTCATTGATATCCCATTATAAAAAGAATTATATATATAAAATATAATGAAAATATATATAGACTACAAACTTCTCTACTATACTGATATTGTAAAAATTCCACATACCGATAGAATTAAAAAGTTAAATGATTTTTTAGATGAGAAAAATGATATCTATGTGTGGATTGAAGATAATACAGTTTTTCTTCATGAAGTAGTTAAAAATCTCGAAGATTGGGGATCTAAGATTAAAAATGTTAGGCTTGGTAAGCCGGATTATGATATGGTTATAGATGAAAACTGTATGATGCCAAAAATGTTCTTTAAGGAATAATTTTGTCCTCCCATAATCCCAAACCTAGAAAAGTTTGTTATTCATAAAAAAGACATGTGGGTGTTAGTAATCATAATTATCGTGATGATTGTTTTTTCATTGTATAGCATGGAATGTTACTATGTTAAGAAAAATATAAAAGATTTCAACAATGACAAAATAGAAAAAATAAACAAATATGCTCTTCCTCTTTACAGCGAAAGTAACAAATATATTGAACTTCAAACTGAAAAATGGATCAAACTTAGATCAGAGAAAAAACCATGTTATGCTGTTTTGGAAAAGGATAAAATTGTTATGGCTAAATGGATGAAAATTATTGGAGCCAACACCCCAAAAATTCATTACTATGCTTATCATGATGAATTTAACTATGATGATTTAAAAAGAGTTGTCCAAGAAAATAATGGTAAAAAAATGATTATAAAGATAAGTCACCTGCAATCAAATTATGGTGTAATTTTAGTTCCAATCCATCCATCCGAAAAAGAATTATTAGCTATCTATAACAAATGTCTAAAACGTTTCAATTCATCGTTTGTATGTAATCATGACAAGAATGATCCTCCTACAAATCAAGAGATCTCTGAAGGTAAAAAATCATCTTATTATAAGTTATATGAAACTATCAAACCAGGGATCATCATCCAAGATTTTTTCTATTCCTATAAGCCAGATGATCGTCCAACCTCAAACCCGGCTCCAGACGAACTTAAAATACTCTTATTTGGAAACAAGATTGTTGGCTTTGGAAATACCGTGTTATTCTTGAATGATATCTATGCTAATCCTGAAAAGTATCGTTTGGTGTTTGAGGAAGCCAAAAGAATTTCAACAAGACTTGGAGCGAGTTTTATCCGAGTAGATATTTTTATCAAATACGAAAACGGTCTTTACGTTCCATATCTAAATGAGATTTCGCTTTCTCCCAATTCAGGGTTAAGAAAGGCATGGTTACAACCTGTCGATGAAATCGATAAAATTAAAAAGGAAATTGAAAATGCTCCACATGGTAATTATGAGGAGATTGATAAACTAATCGAAGAATGTCCTTATAGAGAAATACCTATATCTGATTATCTGACCGATGCTGAATCGGTTAAAGAAAAATATTATTCAAGCTTTGCTTTTTGGTGATCGTCACACTGTCGAGCACCCTGTCGAGCACCCTGTCGAGCACACTCATCTGCCATCTCATTTCCTCGGGAAATCCAATCATCTTCTCCTGTATGTGCCTTAACATAAATAAATTTGACATTGTCTCTTCCTTTAAAAAGTCCATATATCTTCTTTACTAGATTCTTATTAGGAATATCATTTTTCCATCCCGCCTCTTCCTGCTTTCGACCGTATTCTCCAGCGGCTCGCATGGCATATGTAGAATCGCTATAGATATTCACAAGATCTCCATCTTTGATCTCCTTTTCCAAAATTTTAAAAGCCTTAATAATTGCCTTTATCTCTGCAGTGTTATTGGTCTGTTTTCCGAACACAGAACCAGAAAAGTTACGAGGATCACCCTCGGCAAAATAAACACCAAGCCCAGCCCGGGCATTGTATTTGCCGTTATTACTACAGGCTCCGTCGGTAAAAACATTAATGACTTCTTCGGAGGACGGCGAGTCCTCCGAAGAAGAAGAGGACTCGCCGTCCTCCGAAGAA
>Ga0105055_10005759_pt1 | contig 17327 bp, 9 predicted proteins | sample BON03_FD_78090 | JGI IMG/M metagenome (GOLD analysis project Ga0105055, IMG submission 78090) | Freshwater microbial communities from Lake Bonney liftoff mats and glacier meltwater in Antarctica - BON-03 | ecosystem: Environmental > Aquatic > Freshwater > Ice > Glacier meltwater | place: Lake...
AATACTCGTCCAACCATCATGCTGGGAGCATGCCGCCAGCAAGCATGATTGAGCGTATGATACCGGAGCAACTGTCGATGTGTTCATACACTGACAGTCCTTCAAGGGAGTACTACTCAGGGGAGAGACAGGTGAGAGATAGCACTTTAGATTCTTCGGCGTTCGTGTACCCCACTTAACTAACTTACTAGTTGGTCGGCGACGAATGGTATTTCATGCCGTGGTCAGGACGAGGTCGGAACTAAGTGGGGGTCCGCCCAAGGATGGAGAAATCGCACTCTGATCGGCCACGAACCGCTGATATGTAGTAAAATGTGTTTCACAAAAACAGAATTGGTCCAATAATAAGAACTAATGGTACAATAATCTAGTCAATCTTATATTTCAATTCAACTAGGTCTATATTAGACTAAAATGTATGTACTCAGTAATCTCAGTAATTGACAAAAGACTACCTGGCAATACGAAAAAGTGGACAATTGCTCGTTCGTGGCCGATCAGTGTGCGATTTCTCCACCCTTGGGCGGAAGATAACCTCAACCCTTTTTTTTGAAAAAAATCCGAAAATTCCAAAAATCCAAAAAAACTGTGGCAAGAGTGCGTCCATGATGGTATACTCTCGTCCCTTTGGTTTTGACCAATGGGTCGCCAGCATCTGAAGACATGTAGGTCTTGGCGTCGGGGTAAAAAAAACCAAAAACCCCAGTGTTGCGATTGACGAATACTTCCGTGATGGTATGCGCTCGTACTTTTGTTCTTGAGCAATGGGTATGATACTTGTGGTCTTGGTGTTGGGGTGAAAAAAGAAAGAAACCCCCAGTCTCGTGGTAGAAACTTGTCTGTCAGCAAGTGAAAACCCCCTTAGGTCGAAGAGTGTTGATTGTTCGGTCTGCAGAGTGGCGACTCCTTGTGGGTTAGGGATAATTTGGGCTTTATTGGGAGAGGTGATAGCCTTTTTTGTGCTTCCCAGCCCGATGTGGCAGGTTTGCGTGTGAAAGTGGAACGACGATGACTTTAGGATGGTGACCCTTTACACATGGGACAGTTTGGTTTGTGAAAATTGAATTACATTGGCCTTTTGGGTTTGCCGCGGCCCCCCGGCCCAGTGGGGCAGGTTCGTTCGTGAGAGTGGAAGGACAATGGCCCTTTAGGGGTGCCCCCCTGTCCAATGGGGCACGCGCTTGAGCCTGGTTCTGGTGCATCGCACCGTAGGCCATCGCCCGCCTCCATCGCAATTGAGCCTGCTTCAAAAGACCAACACATAGGGTGTAACAATGGAGGCGGAGGTGGAAAATTTTCACAAATAAAGCGGTCAGTTTGAAAGCAAATCGGAGCACACAAACACTTATTTTTCGGGCTTTCAAGTTTTTTGCACTACCCGAGTCGGATTTTAGAAACACAAGAACGTTTTCCCATGACTTATTTTACCCATTAAACCGCTTATGCATAGTTGGTTGTGTTCATGGTTTATTGGAATATCCACGAAATTTTTGATTCAGATATATTTTGGGCCGGTGACGGTCGATTCTGTTGAGATTTTCCGCCATTTTGCGTTTTTGAGCCACGGGTCCAGACATGCCAGCTTTTTTATTGTACCTAAGAACTGCATTTTTTGAGGCGCAACTTTTGAGCTCATTAAAAATCTGGCAACTTTGGTCCCCGAAAAGTTACATTGTTTTTATTGAACTCTCCTATGCCATTGTCACACCCTAACAACACACACAAAAACAAGGGCCAAACATGCGCATACGTGCTTTGATTACCCTACCCTGTCAGCAGGCCTGACAAAATCTGCACGCATGCACCAACATGCCCACGCTGTAGAGTTCTCAGAACTCACATGATGTGGATTTGACAAAAAGAACCTGGAGGACACAGATTACAATGCGCTGCCCCACACCGCTACGTGCACTGCGAACAGCATGTCAGCTGGATCCCGCCCAGTATCCGCCCGCCCACGCCGCCCTTCGCCCACAGCCCGCGCTCCAGCCCACTGTGAACACCGCAGCGTACCTCTGGCCGACACCCAAGGCGCAGCAGCATGATGTGGGGGCACAGGGCGAAGGCAAGAGCGCACGGCACACACCTTGCTGGTCAACGGAGACCTGCATCGCCAGACCTGCTACGGAGGGTCGTGTCTGTCTGTTGATCGACTGGTCTGAAGAAGACAATTTCACTCGGTTGGGCCGACGTTGAGATCATCCCTACGAACAACATTTTTCCTGCTCACCACCTGTGAGCAGGCTCATTACATTTCCCCCCACGAGCTAGTTGCTTCTTCCATGGCAGGCAAGTCCACCCGGAAAAGTCAGAGGCGACGCGGCCAATCCCGTGATATCAAGACGCGGCCAATGATGATATCAAGACCTTCTGTGCCTCGGTGTTTCCCCGTTTTGCCCCAGATCTCGAGGTCTGGTACTTAAACCTCAAAGTCTCCCCCCCACCGAGTCAATTTGAAGTTGCAATCTAGCAATTTCAACATTATTTTCCAGCGTTTTTAAAAAAAGAGACTCGATTTATTGATCTTTCGCGGGAATTGTCATAGCGGCAACTTCATAATGGCAAGAAAAGCGCAGTGAACTTTGGCATGCTCACTTCAACATATTTTCAATTTCCGTGCCGAGTCTGAGCCCACAACGGGCACTCAATGTCGTGCTTACTGACTCCTCAATTCATTTGCTCTCTGACCTGCATCCAGTTGCCGGAACTGCACGAGCACCTCGGCTGATACGGAGCAGTGCATGGTGGATATGGACATTGACTCTGAGCACTGCGGGGCCGTCGCATCCGACACGCACCTGCAAGCCACATGTTATGATGACTTCATTGTTTGCTTGAACTCGGCTGTAGTGGTAGGCCTCTCACCTCATGAATGTCATGCTCTCAAGGTACTTCATCAAGAGCATTACTCCTTTCTTGCAAAAATATATACGCGCTGTGTTCTGCCAAGCATTTTAAATAGAGATTTGCCAATCACTTGAACAAGACGCTGACTGGATACACCGATGCAGAGGGAGTTTGCAGACTGGTGCCCTGGGCCTGTCTTGCTGCAGCCGGGGCGTGATGTCACATTGATGCCAAAGTCTTTGGGTCACGATTATCTCAAGGGCTGTTCGGGCACTGTAGTAGAGCATTTGGCAGAGGACCCGCGCGTAGTCACTGTCCATCTCGCTGGCGAGCCGGCAGAACATATCAAGGTTTTGTACTCGATATTGAAATTTGCAGACGAGGAAACACAAACGAGACAACACACGGTAGGTACACTCCTTGCAGGTGCTGACACAGCAGTCACGCTGATAGGGTATAACGAATTTATTTGTGGCAGTAAAACCGAGCGCGAGTATTGGCTGTCGCTCGGCAGTGCAACAAAACTTCCATTTAAAGCCGGAGAACTTCCGGTGCATGTTAATCCAACGGGCAGGTTGAATTTGTGCGTGGTGCATGTGCAATACAAGGCATTCGAGACGAGCATGTCGGAGGTGGAGCAGGTTTCGTTACGTGAAACGCCGTCGATCGAGTTGCGCGCACACCAAGACAAATGCCGTTCATGCGAGATGTGCGCGAAACGGCAGGCTTGCAAAAATTGCAAAAAGAAATGCGATCTCTTGCAAGCTCATGTCAGGTGCTTGGATCACGACGACTGCTCTCACTGCCCCAATTTTAAGTGGAAACTCTGCTATGGCATGCAACTTCGGAATGAGCACTGCCGCGCAGTAAAATTCATTGTATCGCGTTCGACAGAGTGCACTCTCCTCCTTTCTCTACGCGATGCTCGCCAGCGACGATTTGCATTCATTGTCGGCAATGAAACATACATCGGAAAGTCGAGAGGATCAATTTTTGAGCCACTGGGAAACGTAAATAAGGAAGTAATCGAAGTCGGCGACCAACTCAAAGATTTGGGGTTCGACATAACAAAATTAACGAATCAGAACAAGGCCAATTTGGAGCGCGAGGTTGCAAAGTGGACGCGGAAGCTGCCCGAAAATGCCGAGGCGCTTGTCTTTCTCAGCGGTCATGGGATGGAATTGTATGGAGAACAGTACTTTGTATCCGTCGACTACACCGATCATGATATTGCCACGATCGTTGACACTGCCAAGACAAAGTGTGTTACGCTGAAATGGATCCGCGACAGGGTACTCAGCGTTTTGCGGGACGAAGGTCTCATCATGTCTTTTTGGGATTGCTGCCGAGAAGATGCTCTAACAGGAGCGGAAAACGATGTCATGCGAGGCCACTTGGGTTCCCTGATCCGAAACCCGGACAAACTCTTGTCAAGACTAACTCAGACAACGTCGAGATCCGCCAGCCAGTTGTCTGTCTTTGGTTCCATGCGGGGCGCTCTGTGTCACCAAGAACAAGCAGGAGGGCTTTTAACACAAGCATTACTCGCATGGTGGAGAGATGAGAAGTGTGTAGCACTCAGTATTTGCCATGAGGATGTGCGGAAATTTGTTGTTGACCATGTTAAGCGGTCGCGATATTCGATTGCAAAGCAGGAACCATGTTGGGAATGGGGGGGGGGGGTCAATTGCTTTACATTTAAGCCAGACGATGCCAAGTTCGTTTCTGGTGATGACCATGTGGAGGACCAGCAGAGGTTTTGTGCTCCGTCTACTGCTGCTACTGCTGTGCAAATCGGGGGGTCGGATGCCACCACGCTTACGGGCCAGGTGAAGGATTCCATGCACCAAAGTGTCATACCAGCTGTCATACCAGCTGTCGTTTTTTATGACAACTTGGCAGCTGATGCTGGTGGCGTTGCTCAGGCTAGCGAGACTAGCGCGGAGTGCACTGAACCTAAATGGTCAGAGCTCAAACTGGACTTACCTAGCAAATCGCCATGGCCCTTTAAGATTCTGTTTATTGGTGTAAACAGTAGTGAGAAACCCGACCTCAATCTCAAAGAGGAATTTGAGAAAATGGAGAGCGCTTTGGACAAGCAATTCAACAGCATCGTAGATGATAATAAGCCATTGCTTATTCCAATTCCGTACTCGACATGGACAGAAGTGATGTCTCAGGTTGGGCGTAAGTACCCAACGATTCTTCATTTCGGCTGTCATGCTCGGACAAGTGGTATAGAACTCTATGGGAAAACAGTGGAACCACATCAAATGATACCAGCGATCCAGCATCATAATGATTTTGCTCGCAAAAATGGGCAGGCGGAGATTCACGTTATCATATTGAATGCCTGCAACTCTGATGGGCATGCAGAGAAACTGTTAGCATGTGTGGATTTTGCGATTGGCCACAAAGCTTTGGTTGATGATAGGCACGCAATCAACTTTACAGATTCTTTCTACAGTAATATTTTCAAGGGAATGAATCTTGCAGGCAGCTTTAGTATTGCACGTAGTGTTTCGTCAAATGGTTATCGACCTCATGCCAAAAAGGATCCTGAAAAGTTTTGTTTTGTGCATAAAGACGATGGCGATGAGGGACAGTGTAAAAGGCGAAAAAGAGGAGAAGGTGAAAGACAAGCTGTGGATGAAAATAAGCAAATATGGGATCCTGACCACAACACCCAGGAGGGCGGAAAGCGAGGGCGCGAGGGTAAGAGCTCGGGTGAGAGAAGCAAGGTGCAAAAGACGTCGCGTGAAGAAGACAGAGCCGGCAAGCAACCTAAGAGCACGCATGCTGGAGTTACCGATGCTGGGGCTGAAAAGAGTACCTGCACACGACCTGACGCTGGTCCGAGATGCGATTTGGGCCCAGCAGGCACGTTGAGCAGTGGTGACGGTTTCAGTGGGGGAGCATTGGTTGGCAACATATCGGCAGCGGTAGATTGTCATGAAAGTTCTTTGCGGGTTGTGTTTCCGTTTGATGTCTTTATCTCCCACGCGTGGGATACGGATAGTGAGGGCAGGGACAACCACGTGCGGGCTAAACGGCTGAATGCGAGTCTTCAAACTGCGGGATTCAAAACCTGGTTTGATGACGAGCAAATGTTGGGAAACATCCTCGCAAAAATGGTCAAGGGCATCGAAGGATCGGCAGTGATCTTGATTTGTGTGACGCGGCAGTACATGAAAAAGGTTGCACAGGACTTGGACAACAATTGTAAGTTTGAGTTCGAATATGCGTTGAACAAAAGGACGACGCTCAGCATGTTGCCTATTGTTATGGAGGAGAGTATGGCCGACACCTCAGAATGGCATGGAATTCTCAGCATGACACTGGGACGCCATCTGTATTACAAGCTCGCGAGCGATGTTGATCTCGAATTCGAGGATGCAGTCAAACGCATTGCTGTGGCCATCCGTACGATGGTTGAGCCTCAACAAGTGTTTGCAAACGAGCAGCAGGGCGCAGCACGCCAGATGTGTTCTAGATCGCAATCGCCGGCGTTCAGCATTGCGTCTGGAATGGATACAGTGCCGGCATCGCCGCGGTCGCCTTCACCGGGGCAGCAGGTACTCGCGATGCATGTAGACAACGACGTGTTTGAATTCAGAGAAGATATGACGCAATTCATGGAGAGCTTTCTTAAAGCTGGTGACCAGCCTGCGCCCAGGAAGTGGAAACTGTGTGAGTTGCTTCTCGTTGCCTTTATGAGGGACAAGGTCGCTCCCAATTGTAATACTGTGATTGCCAAAAATCTGGAGGCGTGGCAAGAAAAGTGTGAAGATCCAGAAGAGAATTTGATCGACTACTTCCATCAGATGATGAAACTATTGAAGCCACCTGTTTTTGAGGAACTTGAGTATAATTTTGCAATAAGTAGCAAGCAAAATCATTCCAGCATTTTTGTCATCGATTGGATGGTGCGACGCTCTGTCTGGGCACTGGAGCTGTTGAAACAAGATGAGTGGGCCAAAAAAATCGTGCTGGAATGGTTCGAACCGGAAAATGCTGATACCAGTGACTGTTTTCTGCAAAGAGCAGAGAACTTTCTCTGCAAGGGCGTGAAAGGCACCAGTTGGGGTGCCAAAATTCTTGGAAAGGTGATTAAAACAAGCAGTTACGTCATTTTCTTCCGGATGGGGGCTCTCTCTTCGCTCCTCATGCGGGAGTACTGCGCCCTGGAAAAGAAAAGGCGTGTGCACCAAACGATGGAGATAGACTGCACGTCGCTACTTTCGATCAGCTTATTAGTGTCGAGCTCGCCATGGCATTTGTCGTTGGCAGATGGCAAGAGCCCCAGTGCAGCTCTCATATCGGATATTGTTTGTCGGCTGCAGCGTATAGATTCTTTGCCCGGTCAGCTCCTCGAGGCAAATGAGTGCTTCTTATCTAAGATCAAGTTTGTGGAATGGGAACCCTTGTATAGTCTCGTTTCGAGCAAGAACGAAGAAAAATATGGAGGAGGGGAATGGAGCAATGGTGATGATGATTATGGTAATGGTGGTGGTGGAGGAGCAGGCGGAGCAGCAGCCGGCAATGCTGTGTTAAGGAAAAGAGGAACAAACGTGATAGATACAGTGGTAGCACGACTGTTTTATGATAGCATTTCCGCTGTCAAAGATTATTTGATCGAGTTCAGAGAAATGGTCGGATCTTTCCACGATGCTGCAAGCGGAGACAAAATGTGGTTAGAAAAGGGAAGTATCCCACTCAAGGCCATGGCATCTGAATCGGTGGCGAGTCGTTGTGAGATGGATCCGACAGCCCTGCAAGAAGATATGCGGTGCCCAATCTCACGCACACTTATGCAGGATCCTGTCAAGTGTTTTGATGGAACTACGTACCACACTTACGAGCGATCTGCTATCGAAATGCACTTCGAAATTGCAATGCAAAATAAAAAAATTGCAACATCACCCTTGACGAAACGTTATTTACAAACAGAACAAGTCGACGGAAAACACCAGCTTGCTCTGTTGGTAGACGAGGAGATGAGCAAAAAAATCAAAAAGTTGGAAAAGGAAACATGCATAAGGGAAACAAGAATGAAAAAAGAGGCCGAGGGTGAAGAAGAACGTCGTATGTTTCTCCGACGCATGGGGTATGATGTAAGCACAATTGGTGAAGAAAAAAGTGAATATAGGTCCATAGAATCTGCTCAGGACCTTCTACACAGGCTTAACAAAGGCTACTTCATGTGTATGATTGGGCCACCTGCATCCGGAAAGACACTAACAATGTTTCAGATAGCGTCCACTGCTGCTGCTGCCGTGCAGAAATGTGTTGATGAAGGTTGCGTGGGTTTCTTGGGAGGAACTCTGCCACCACGTATTCCCCTGTTTATGCGGGCGGCGGAATTATCAACATTAGTTGATTGCACAACAGAACAGCCAATGAGTTTGGAAGCACTCGTGCAGCTCTTTATCGACTCCAAATATCTGCAAAAGAAAAAATACATAGCTGATGTACTGACAAACTTTCTCAAGCTTCGACGCGTGCTGATTATCATAGACGGACTAGACGAAGCTTCTAGAAATCGCAGCATGTTTGAAAATCTTATTGACGAGACTGCGGCTGCAAACGATGTGTGCTTGATGATTTCGACAAGGGACTACGCGTTCGAAACTAGCCGTTTGGAGGATCGCCTGCGCGAATTCGAACCCGCTAGAATCCTTCCTCTTGACGATGAGCAGAGGAATCAATTGATCGGGCGAAGGCTGCTGGATAATGGAGAGGCTGCAAAATTTTCAGCTCAGCTTGAAGCTGTGTCTCAGAAGGCACCAGAAATGGCAACTAGCCCGTTTTTGCTTGTCTTAATGATTGAAGTGTTCAAGAAGGACGTGAACCACACGATCCCGACTCGACGTTGTGATCTTTATGACAAACAAGTTGACGGGATCCTTCAGCGGCATACCGGCTTCCAGCACATGGTGAATCGCCGTGTTGCTGGACCCTTCACTTCCTTACGCGACATGACTGCGTTCGTTATATTTCACGATGACATTCTTTATCAGAAAGCAAAATCGAATGATAAGTGTCGGGCAGCTCTGAGGTTGTCTCTGTATTCGGTACTGAAAAATGACCAGCAATCTACAGAATCGTTTGATATAATATCGATGCGTGAATTCTTAGAGGTGCTAGCATTTGTGTGCCAGATTCGATTGGAGGTACGTGACTTTCAATGGAATTCAGAAGATTTGCAGAAACACATGCAAAGGATGTATCTACTTTCAGATTTTCCACATGTGTTTGTCAGTAGGGTCGATCTTTCGACGGTAGGTCTTTTATCCAAAGTTGGCAACGGGGAATTTCGCTTCAGCCATCTGACTCTTCAAGAGTATTTAGCGGCCGCTTGCACTGTTCGGCTTTGGGGGAAAAATGTACACAAGCTTCTGTATCATCTTGAGCCTCTGTATTCTCGCTGGAAACGGGAGGTGCTGCAGTTTACCGCCTGCATGCTCACTGAAGATATCTTCACCAAGTTCTGTCAGCTCATACTTGAGAGTGACGATGGAACTGGTGCGAACTGTCAGCTCGTGCAAGACTTTTTGAGAGAGCGAGGATCGTCAGAGAATGTGGAGAAAATGGTGCAATCGAAATTGCACAAAATTCGTGCCGCTGAACTAATCACAGGTCTTTGTCACCCGTCGCTGCAACTTCGGAATGTTGTCCTGTCCGAGATGAAGGTCTTTGGTGTGCCTCGTAATCCGTTTGCGCCAACAGACGGTACGGCTGATGAATTGAAGAAAATTGCAGATGATACCAGCTCCGTGTGGCACAAGCGTTGTGCTGCAATTTATTCGTTGGTGCAGATCAGCTTGATGGATCACTGTCTCAAACTTGACAGCAGCTGCAGACAGGACATTTTGATGTGGATATTTGCAAAGCTTCGTTCTGATTCAGAAATGTTGCCCGAAGTTCAAACGGCGCTTGTGAAAGGACTAGGCACTATCCTAAGAGAGCCGCATGAGGACTCAGCGGACAGTCCTGTTGAAATCAGTTCTGACGATACATTCTTATTGCTGGAGATTCTTGATCAAAATTCTGGCGGGGCAATTTCTTTCGTCGGTTTGATTCCAGGAGCACTGGAAATTCTTCAATTATTTTCAAGAGAGCTCGCTGTATGGCTTCTCAAGAAACCTGATATTTTTGAGACATGGCCTTCACGGCATCTTTGTCTCCTTTTTAGTAAAATTTCGGAGGCGGGTGGCATCACGGGACAGAGGAAATGTGATGTATCTACAGAAGAGGACAAGATGGTAGACTTGGTGATTGAAGAGGAAAAGATGGAGGTGTTGTCAGAAGAGGAGGAGAAGGCGGAGAAGGAGGATGAAGCCACTGGCTATAAGATAAGATATCAGACTGAACATGCGTTCGAATTTGGTCTTGCCAAGGTTTTGATCGGCCGTTTATACATATCTGAAGAAGACAATCGCACTTTTATGTATAAGGCACTCGAGCATGTACATGTAGTCCTCTCTGGAAATGTTATACAAAGGCTCTTACTCCAACGGTTAGAGTCAGGAACGCTGGACCAGCGAATACGCATGCTCAACACTGCAGGCAAACTTGAGCTTCAATTCGGCTCAAAGTCCACTCAAAGGCTGGTACAATGTCTGCTTGCACCTGCGCACCAAGCTATCAGCACTTTTCCTTCCAACGCAGCACCTGAGAATTCTCTTTTGACGTATTTAGTACAAAAGAAATCAACGCTGATATCTTATCCGAAGCAAGTACTCCATGCCCATCCCTTTACAAAGCCCAGCAACTGCCCTCAAAAACACGCTATCGCCATGTTGAATGAGACTCTTACCCTCCCCACACCTTCCACCCACTTTTCATCCAAACACACGCGGGCAGAAGGGGTGGGTAGGGTGAGTGGAGCACTTCAATCCTTACCCCAACCAGGGGTGGAGCATCGCGTCCAAAAGAGTATGATCATGGCTGACATAAGGAATGCACCACACGCGCCTCAAGAATGGGGCCCAATAGTCTTTTCAGAGAGAAAGCAGCTTTATTATTGGTGAGTTGTGGGTCCACCCTTATATTTGCTCTCTATGTCTGTTACCTCTCTTCTCTCTCTCCACTTTTTCTGCTCTCCCTCTCAAGTTTTCCTTCTTTTCCTCACACAGAGTATTTGCGTTTGTTTCATGAAATTGTTATGTCATAAACAGGCAACACACTCAAGAAAAGGGTAGATGGGCGTATTGGTTGCCAGGCCACGAGGGAAAGGGAGGCTGTATTTGCAAGTGCTACCCGTGGGGGGGGCTGAAAGAGAAGATAGACATTTCGTGCCCTAGTCATGCATCTTCAGGGGGCAATAGCAGTAGCGGTGCCAAATGCTTGGAAGCAGCAGGAGGAAAAAGGGATGGGAGCAGAGAAACAATGAATCGTGTGACCAAGAGCAAGATGTCGTTGATGATGATCTCTCGAATCCCGCAATCCAACTCTCTTTTAGAGCTCGAGCATTTGGACCATTTGATAGCCCAACGGTATGGTCCACACCGTTTGGCTATCAAAAGGTCCAAATGCTCGGCTGAACTCTTCTACGTGCATGGACGCATGCTGCTCGATTCAGGCCTAACAACTGATGCATTTAGACAGCATATAGAGGACATCAAAACGCCGGAGGGTGAGCACGCATACGATTGCTTACTCAACCTCACAGGCCCTTGGATTCGAGGAGATTCGTTGCAGCACGATGAAACCTGGATCAAGCACGTGGCCAAATCACTCCAACTCAAATTTCTTGGTCGATTTCTCTTTGATGTGGTATTACGGTACATTGAGCGTGCTCACTTTGCGAGGGTGCCCACGTCAACAGAGAGTTTATCAGCAATTGCCGAAAGAATGAGCGAATGCAGTGCTGTCTGTGCTGAAGTGCATGTTGAAAAACGAGTTTTGATCAAAGCGCTGCGTATTGGTGGTCGTGCTCAAAAGATGATGATCTGGACTGGACGAGTCCCTGAGATACCACTTATACCTCATTTGGTCAATGTGTCACAAGCTTGCGATTTTGACAAGTTTAGGCAAATGAGTAAGTTGAAAAAAGTCCAAACTGAGTTGTCGATAGAGGAAGCAGTCCTTTTTCAACACTACTTGGCTATGCTGAAAGCGCACGATTACTACATCAACGGAACCGTGTCTGTCGGTGGCGGTGGTTATTCAGGTGGAGGTATGCTTGAAAACGTGAACAAAATTGCCGAGGGCATGCACAAGCACATTTGGCACACTGGAATACAGCAAGCGTCATGTGATATATTATGGCACTACGCTTCTGGATCACTACGCTTGTGGAATAAAGACATTGTAATCCCGCAGGTCATCGAATGCCTGTTGGCAACGATGAAGGCGCACCTGATGGTTGTTGAAGTGCAGGAAACTGCATGCGCAGTGCTTGATAACCTCTCTGTAGACAGAAAAGTTTCTGTGCAGATTGTGACAGCTGGTGGAATTGAGCGAGTATTGGTAGCAATGATGGCGCACCCAGATGCGAATGGGTTGCAGGAAAATTGCGCGAGGACACTGGTGAACCTATCTGCTGACGACACGGCAACTCAGTTGAAGATTTCGAGAGCTGGGGGAATACGGCGCGTAGTATCAGCAATGGTACTGCATCCCAAGGTGGTGGATGTTCAACTATACACGTGTTGGTCCTTGTGCAACCTGGCAACTAACAGCGTCCATCGGGCACAGATTGTGGCAGAAGGGGGCATTGAGCAGATATTGACAGCAATGTCAGCGCACAGGAAGGCGGCAAAGGTTCAGGAATATGCGTGTGCGGCGCTGTCTGCACTTGCAGCAGATTATGATATTGCAGCGGAGATTTGCACAGGGCACCGAGGCATTGATGGCATCTTGGGGGCGATGCGTGAACACCCTGTGTCGTTTAAGGTGCAGAGAAATGCCTGTGAGGCTCTGGGTAACCTTGCATCATGTAATTCGGTACGCCAGGCACTGAAGACCTTTAATGGCATCTTGTCAGCAATGACAGTGCTAGAGGACCTGATAGGTCGTGAGGAGAAATTGAAGAGCATTAAGAGTGTTCTGTCAGCAATGACAGCGCACCCTTCAGCAGCGGAAGTGCAGGAAGCAGGGTGTAAAGTGCTAAGAAGCCTTTCAAAGAAACTGGCTGCGGCTGACTGTATTATAACTGTGCGGGAACTGGAGTGCATCAGGTGCGCCATGGCTGCAGCAGGTGCCACAGAGACTACCAAAATCCTGGGTCGAAAGCTCCTGGGTATTTTCTTGAAAATAGATGTTTGAGAGAATTGAGGATTCGTAGAAGTCATGACTTCACACAAAACCAAATTGTGATCACATCACAAAACACTAAATTGTGATCATATCACAATTTAGTTTTTGTGATTATTGAAAAGGAAAGCCAGTACGCCTGCTTTTTGCCTGGAAATTGGTCTAGTGACTTCTGGATCAGTTGAAGTATACAATTTGAGAAGGATGCCTGCTTCGGAAGTAGACCTCCTCAAACTACTGCTGCCGCCTCTACCTCTATTGTCTCCTCAATTGCCTCCACCAAGATGCAGATCTCAGTTAAAATCGACTCTGCTGCAGGCAAAATCACTGCACGATCTTCGAGTGCAAGTCATGTCACTTCAGAGAATATGCAAACAATGTACCCAATACCTGCTGTTTTGGACGGTAGCGCCGGAGCACCTTTCTTCGATCCACCACGTTGTGGTGTCACATGGAGATCATATTAGAGTATACCCACTAGGTGATGGATTGCTTTATCGTTAAAACAGCACTCAGGTAAAGGTGTCACGAACCCCGTACATGAATGCGTCACGAGCCCGTGCCTAAATGTGAAGTTCTTTGCTAAACCATAACCCACACGTCTCTTGACCCAACACTGAAATCGTTGGCTAATACGTATGAGGGAGTCACGACCTCCACAATAATGACACGAACCTGTGCCTAAACATAGAGGGATATAGATACAGACACGGACACGGACACAGACACAGACACAGACACAGGCATAGACGTAGACATAGATGCAGACACAGACAAAGAGACAGAGACAAAAACAGAGACAGAGACAGAGACTTCACAGAGACAGAGACAAAGTCAGGAACAGATACAGAGACAGAAACAGAAACAGAACAAGAGACAGAGACGGAGACAGACAATCACGGATTCAACCACAGACACAACCACAGATACAAACACAACCACGGACACGGACACGGACACAGACCCAGACAAAGATTCGAAAAAACGACAACGCACTTACTGGAGGTGGGTCTCAGTGAAGCAAATAACTTCTCAGAATTTGTGGGCCAAAATTGATGAATTCTTGGTTGGTTGAAACCGCGCGAAGCGCGGTTTCAAAATACAGCGCACGGCGTTGTTTTTTCATGTGGCGCCATCCTCCAAATTTTTACAACTTTACATTAGCAGCGCGTCGGACAGAGCATTTCCGGTTTCTTTTGGCGATTCTTTTGTTCCTGAACTCCCTCCAAAAAAACGGTGTTTTAATACACAAGAATTCATTCGCTTCTTGTCAACTAGTGTCGTCACAGTGTCGAGCCACGCGCTCTGACGTCTCCTTTCAAACAAAGTAACCTGAGTGCTTGGTCACTGTTGAGTTGACACCCCACACATGCAAACCTCTGAGTGAGACTTTCTGCTTTTTCAAACTTGTTTGCTGTCCACCGTCACAGTCGCGTCAAGTGACTCGATATACATCAATAGAAGCGCTTCTCTTCAACGGTTTCGGTAAGAGTTCACCTTTTTCAGATTGTGCACACGTTACTGTTGGAGGAATATGGTGTGTCGAAGAAGTGGGCAATTATCATGGACAAGAGGCAGGACAAAAATGTGGCTTCGACTCAAGCAGAAACAAGTGGACCTTTGGCTCAGCAATGGCATGGGTTGAGGAGGAGGCGCGAAGAAATAGCGTGGAACCGGAGAAGAATACAGACACATCAGGTAGTTGTGATGTTTCTGTTAAGTGTGATGACGTACGTTGCTTCGTATGAACTGTTTTGGAATTGCATTGGTTTTGTGCGATTCGTATCTCACGGGTTTTGATCTGACGAAGGGTTTATTATTTGACACTTTCTTCATTGCTGTTTTTTACAAATTGTGTCGTTGTGATCAATGAGTATTTGAGTTCAAATCATTTTCAATACCAATGAATCAGTAAACTAAAGAAGACACTGAAATCAAGTACCCCTGAGACAGGATTATTTCATGCAAAAAATGTGCCACGGGGAAAACTGATGGAAAAAATGTGCTGCAGGCCCGGGCAAAATTGACTGAATCCTGATCGGTACTCACTCTGTCCTGTTTATGTAGTATATAAATCATTATTGACAAAACACAGGTCAGAATCTCTTTTCTTTAATTGAGTATTAAATTAATGAATAAATTAATTTATCCTTCTCAATTTATTTTTGAATTTGTTTGCCCCACTGGTGGGTCTGGAAATATAGAAGCTATCAAAAGAGCTCTATAATGATTGATGTTGCTTTGATTGATGTTGCTTTTTTTACTCCATAAGAAATAGTCTAGTAGATTTGCTGGAAGCTCTGCTTGCTCGTGTATCAAGAGAGCTCTGCGTTTTATCACAGCAGCCATATATTTGATCAAAACAGCCTGTATTCTATCAACCGAGTCTTGCAGTATATCAGAAGAGCCCTAAAGAAAACACATGTTGAAGGTGAGTCTCAGAACATCAGACGTTCAGAACTTGTAACACGGAGAGTCCGGCGGTGATGAGCTTTATGTGCACGTGCACATATAGTGCAAATTACACACGTACTTCTGCGCATTCGAAAGGTAGAGGGTTGAACGCACTGGGTCTGAAAACAGAGAGACTGTTTTTCGAATCGTTGAGGTTTTTTGTACCTACACATGATGAAGGGTATTACATAATCGTACATGCTCATGATGTGGGATTGCACTCTAGGAGACACTCCAAAACACAAAACTGAGCTGAAATAGTAATCGGGTCCCCACACTTGATAGAGGGGTCCACAAGAGCACCCGGAGTTCTATAGGGGTGCAAGAGTTTCCAGAGTTCTATGCGACTATAAATCAGGTTTCCATCCCCAAAGCGGGAAAAAAGAAGTCCAACATGTACATCAAGTTGCGCATGCAGCGGATTCCTTTTATTTTCCTCCTCTTCCCAGTCCCAACCCTAATGAGCAGTGCAGAGCTACAATTCAAATTTGGGATCAAAAGTCCATGTTAATCTAGTTTGGTACAACACATTTTGCCAATTTCTGCTTGGCTTTATTAGAAGGTCTGAAAAATGGGTGCTTGAAGGCCGTGGGGCTGATTTTAACCATGGCTTCGCGACTGTACTCGCCAACATATGGACATCGCCTGCGTGCTGCTGGGCACTCTATAATTTCCTGTTTGTGGGGTATTGTTTCGTTTTGAGGTTCGAGCTTGCGCCTGTAGCTGTGTGTACGTATTCATGGCTATATGTATGTATGTATGTATGTATGTATGTATGTATGTATGTATGTATGTATGTATGTATCTGTGTGTGTGCATGTATTTATGCAGGTATGTATGCATGTACGTGCGCATTTATGTATGTTTGTATGCATGTATGCATGTATGCATGTATGCATGACGTATGCATGTATGCATGTATGTGTGTACGTATATATGTCGTTTTACCCAATCGATGCTGCAGTCATCCGGGCGATGATTTCGTGAGCAGCGCTCAAGGTGCATCCATTCCAGAAGTTTTCTGTATCCATGATCCAGTTTGATTTGTGTGTGTGCGTATCTATATGTACGCAGGCACACACACACATGTATGTATACGTAGATGTGTGTGTGTATGTATTCACACACACACACACACGCAGAATATATATATACAAATACATATACGTATACTGTAACATGTACATGTACATCGAATTTGACCCTCTCTTCTTCTCCATCCCGCGTTAAAAAGCGTGTTCAGCAGACGAGGGCGAGGAAAATACTGCAAATGAGAGAGAAAACAAACACGCAAGAGACACGAATAGAGAGAGAGAGATGGAGAACAAGAGAGAGAAAAAATGGGTGCGAGAGAGAGAGGAAAAAAAAGAGAGGGAACGAGAGAGAAAAGGAAAGGGAGAGAGGGGGGCGGCAAGGGAGGAAGAGAGAGAGAAAGAGAAAGACAGAGTAAAAGTGCCCGCGAAAGAACGAGAGTCAGAGCGAGAAAGAGCACGAGAGCAAGACCGAGAAGAAGAGAGAGACACAGAGAGAGAAAAAAGAGAAAGGTCAAGAGAGAGAGAGAGAGAGAGAGTGAGAGAGAGAAGAGTGCGCAACAGTGAGATAGAGCAAGTGAGAGCGAGAGAAGGACAGAGAGAAAGAACGGAAATGCGCGAGTGCAAGAGAGAGAGGGAGAGAGAGAGAGCGAGAGAGAGAGAGAGAGAGAGAGAGAGAGAGAGAGAGAGAGAGAGAGAGAGAGAGAGAGAGAGAGGGAGAGAGCGAGAGGGAGA
>Ga0105055_10005761_pt1 | contig 17320 bp, 14 predicted proteins | sample BON03_FD_78090 | JGI IMG/M metagenome (GOLD analysis project Ga0105055, IMG submission 78090) | Freshwater microbial communities from Lake Bonney liftoff mats and glacier meltwater in Antarctica - BON-03 | ecosystem: Environmental > Aquatic > Freshwater > Ice > Glacier meltwater | place: Lake...
TCTTTCCCGATTTGGCAGGTGACAAATCGGGACGCGCCTGCCTGCCCGTGGCAGGCGCGTTGCGCCCGCCCAGGCATGCGCGCCCCGATTGGATATGTCATCGCCAGCCCCACAAAGCGATTGCCCTCCGGCTTGCGCCTCCGGGCAAGTCACCGGGCGTCTTGCCACTGGCAAGACGCCTGATCGGTTCCTGTCCTGATCCGATCGACCGCGTTAATACCGCGCAACACCGCCCGCCCCTCAGTTGCCGCTGGTATCGACCTCGGGCAGCGCCTCGGCCGGGGGGGCTTGCGCCGGGGCAGCCTCCTCGACCGGGGCGTCGGTCACTTCCAGCGCGCCGTCCTGCCATTCGCCGGTTTCGGTTTCGCCGCCGGCGTAGCGCATCGCGCCTTCGCCTTGTCTGCGCCCGTTCTGGAACATGCCCTCATAGACATCGCCATTGGTATAGGTGGCCACACCGATGCCGCTGATTTCGCCATCGGCCCATTGTCCGCCGTAGATGAAACCGTCGGGCATGGTGATGGTGCCGTCGCCATGCCGCTGGCCGTTGAGGAACTGCCCGACATAGACCGTGCCATCGGCATAGGTGGCTGTGCCCATGCCGTTCCTTTGACCGTCGGCCCATGCACCTTCGTAGGTATAGCCATCGGCATATGACATCCTGCCCTGACCGTGGTTACGCGCGTTGAGAAACTCGCCCTCATAGACCAGCCCGTTGGCATAGGTCGCGGTGCCGGTGCCGTTGATCACACCGCCGGTCCAGCCGCCCTCATAGGTCGAGCCGTCGGGGTAGGTGATCTTGCCCTGACCATCGGAGAGATCGGCGCGGAAGTCGCCCTCGTAGACCGAGCCGTCGGGATAGGTGACCTGTCCCGTCCCCTCTATCTGACCCGCGACCCATGCGCCGGAATAGCGGTAGCCATCGGTGCCGGTGAAGGTGCCCTGGCCGTGGCGCAGATCCTCGGCAAAGCCGCCCTGATAAATGTCGCCATTGGCATAGGTGGCGGTGCCGGTGCCATGCCGCCGTCCGGCAACGAAATCGCCTTCGTAGATGTCGCCGTTGGTCTGTACCAGCCGCCCCGGCCCCTCAATCTGGCCGTTGACCCAGGTGCCGGTGTAGACCAGCCCGTCGGGCATGGTGAGCGTGCCTTGCCCCTGCCGTTCGCCTGCTGCCAGCGTGCCTTCGTAGGCAGCGCCTTCGGGGTAGGTGATCCGCCCTTCGCCCTCTTTCACGCCGTTGACCCAGGCGCCGTCATAGACATAGCCGCCGGGGCTGCGCATGACGCCGATGCCGTGGTGCATGAAATTGCGGAATTCGCCCTCGTAGATCACGCCATTGGCATAGGTGGCGGTGCCGGTGCCGGTGATGTTGCCGTCAAGCCAGTCGCCCTCGTAGGTGCCGCCATCGGCAAAGGTGATCCGCCCCTGACCTTCGGGTTTGCCGCGCGCGAAGGTGCCGACATAGACCGAGCCGTTGGGAAAGCGGGCGGTGCCTTGCCCGCGGATTTCGCCCTCGAACCATTCGCCGGTGTATTCATAGCCATTGGGGAGCCGGTAGTTGCCCTGTCCATGCTGTTTGCCGTTCAGAAAGCTGCCCTCGTAGATGCCGCCGTCCTCATATTGCTTGATTTCCACCGTCTGGGTGAAGGCGGGGGCGCTGAGGCCGATCAACGCCACTGCGATGATCCCTGCCACCTTGTTACGAACGCTCATGCCTGTCTGCTCCCCGACTGGTCTGTTATGCGCCAGACTCGCTTTGAAAACTCAGGCCAGACTAGTGGAGCCTGTGGCCTGTGACAACTGCTGCGCGGGTGTGGGTGGGTCACATTTGGGGAGTCTGCGGTTCTTGCCCGGAATCAAGGCCTGCAAGGCCGCCGGGCAGCGCCCGACCGCCCGCTCGGGCGGGCGCTTTTGCGACGTCGCGAGGGGAAAACCGTCGAATTGCTTATCACCATAAACCGCCAGGCTTTCATCCTCGTAGCGCCCACCGGGCGGTCAGGCGCTGCCCGGCTCCGCGCTGCCTTGAGTCCGGGCGGGCAGCGGTTCCGTGCTCCCCTTCCGGCTTTCCCTTGCCAGTTCTTCTGCTAAATGAGGGGGATGCCAATAAGGAGCCGCCGATGTCCGATCACTTTCGCCTGAGCATGGCGCAACTGAACCCTGTGCTGGGCGATCTGGCGGGCAACGCGGCCATGGCGCGCGCAGCCTGGGCTGTGGCGAAGGAGGCGGGCGCGCATATGCTGGTGCTGCCCGAGATGTTCATCACCGGCTATCAGACGCAGGATCTGGTGATGAAACCCGCGTTTCACCGCGCGGCGATGGCTGTGGTGGAGGCGCTGGCGCTGGATTGTGCCGATGGTCCGGTCATCGGGATTGGCGGGCCTTTTGCCGAAGCCGGGCGTCTTTATAATGCCTATCACATCCTCAAGGGCGGCCGTATCGTGGCCCGCACCCTCAAGCATGAACTGCCCAACTATAATGTGTTCGACGAGGTCCGCCATTATACCGCCGGTCCGATTCAGGGCCCGTTCGATGCGGGGGTGCTGCGCGTGGGCACACCGGTTTGCGAGGATGCCTGGTTTCCCGATGTCTGCGAGGCGATGGCCGAATCCGGGGCCGAGATATTGGTGGTTGCCAATGGTTCGCCGTATTTCCGGGGCAAATATGCCATCCGGATGAACCAGATGGTGTCGCGTGTCGTCGAGAACGACATGCCGCTCGTGTATCTCAACATGGTCGGCGGACAGGACGATCAGGTGTTTGACGGCGGGTCATTCGTGCTGAACCGGGGCGGGCGACTGGCGGTGCAACTGCCGGTCTTTGCCGAAGCGCAGGTGCAGGTGGATTTTGTGCGCGGGTCACGCGGCTGGGAGGCGGTCGAGGGGGAACGTGCGATAGCACCGGAACCGCTGGCGCAGGATTATCACGCGATGGTCATGTCTTTGCGCGATTACATGGCCAAGGCCGGGTTCGAAAAGGCGCTGCTGGGCCTGTCGGGCGGGATCGATTCGGCGATTGTCGCCACGATTGCGGTGGATGCGCTGGGGCCTGCGAATGTGCGCTGTGTGATGCTGCCGTCGCGCTATACTTCGGTTGAGTCCTTGGAGGATGCGGCGGCGGTGGCCCACGCGCTGGGTTGCAGGCTGGATGAGGTGAGCATCGCAGCACCGCAGGCGGCGGTGGGCGAGGCGCTGTCAGAGTTGTTTGCGGGGCGGGAGGCCGATCTGACCGAGGAGAATATCCAGTCGCGTCTGCGCGGGTTGCTGCTGATGGCGCAGAGCAACAAGTTTGGCGAGATGCTGTTGACCACGGGCAATAAATCCGAGGTCGCGGTGGGATATGCCACGATTTATGGCGATATGGCGGGCGGGTATAATCCGATCAAGGATCTCTATAAAACCCGCGTCTTTGCGACCTGCCGCTGGCGCAATGCGAACCATGCGGACTGGATGGCGGGGCCTGCCGGCGAGGTGATCCCGCGCCGTGTGATCGACAAACCGCCCTCTGCCGAGTTGCGCCCGGATCAGCGCGATGACGACAGCCTGCCGCCATATGAGGTGCTGGACGGGATATTGGAGATGCTGGTGGACGGGGATGCGTCGGTCGCGGATTGTGTCGCCGCAGGCTATGACCGGGCGACGGTGAAGAAGGTCGAGCATCTGGTTTATATCAGTGAACACAAGCGGTTTCAGTCGGCGCCGGGGACACGGCTGACCAAGCGCGCGTTCTGGCTCGACCGGCGCTATCCGATTGTGAATCGCTGGCGCGATCAAAGCTGATAGTATCCCTGAAAACGGGAGGTGTCGCATGACCGAGACAAAGACGAAGCCGACCGGGGTTCTGGTCGGGGATTTCATCGCAGCGGTGGAGCATGCCGGGCGGCGCGCGGATGCGATGGTGCTGGACGCGCTGTTTCGCAAGGTGACCGGCTTTGTGCCGCATATGTGGGGGCCGGGCATCATCGGCTATGGTCGTTATGATTATGTCTATGACAGCGGCCATTCCGGCAGCGCCCCGGCGACCGGGTTTTCACCGCGCAAGGCCAATATGGTGGTCTATATCCTGACCGGATATCTGGAGCTGGGCGACAGGCTGGCCCGGCTGGGCAAGCACAAGATTGGCAAATCCTGCCTCTATCTGGGTAAGCTGGCGGATGTGGACATGGCCGTGCTGGAGGAGATCATCCGCGCCGGGCTGGATGATCTGGCCAAGCGCCATGCAATCGCGCCCGCCTGAGTCTGCACAAATCGGGGGGTGACGCGGCTGCGCCCAGTGCTAGGTAAGGCCGGGTCGGCGGGATTGACCCGGACCGCGCAGGAATTGCCCCATGACCCAGACCGAGACTGCCGCTGTCCCTGCGATCCTGCCCGGACGCTGGATTGCGATGACAGCACTTCTGGTGGCGTCATTCATGAACCTGATCGACGTGACAATCGTCAATGTGGCGCTGCCGAGCATGCAGGAGGCCTTTGGCGCAACGGATAGCCAGATCGAATGGGTGGTGGCGGTCTATATCCTGACCTTTGCCCTGCTGTTGCTGCCGGCGGGCCGGTTGGGAGATGTGATCGGCCGCAGGCGCATGTTTGTGGCGGGGGTCATTGTGTTTACCATCGGGTCCGCCCTTTGTGGCCTTGCCCCGTCGATTGGCGGGCTGGTGGCGGCGCGGGTGCTGCAGGGTGTTGGTGGCGCGATGATGACGCCGCAGACTCTGGCCATTCTGCCGGTGCTCTTTGCGCCGCATGAGCGCGGGATGGCCTATGCCTTGTTCGGCCTCGCTGCCGGGTTGGCCTCGGTCACCGGGCCGGTGGTGGGCGGGTTGCTGATTGCCGCCGATATTGGCGGGATGGGCTGGCGCCCGATTTTCCTCGTCAACGTGCCGGTGGGCGTGATCGCCGTGGTCGCGGCGCTGCGCTATGTGCCGCATCTGCCGGGGGGAGAGGGGCTCAAGCTCGACTGGATCGGGATATTGCTTGCCGGGGCGGCGCTGCTCATGCTGCTGTTTCCGCTGATCGAGGGGCGGCAGTTGGGCTGGCCAATGTGGTGTTTCGTGCTGATGGCGGCTGCGCTGCCGGTGCTGGGTCTGTTTGCACTGTGGGAGCGCAGGCAGGCGGTGCTGGGGGCGGCGCAACTGGTTCCGGTGGCGCTGATGGCCAATCGTGCCTTTGTTCTCGGCACCGGGATCGTCATGCTGATCTTTGCCGGGATGCCGGGGTTTTTTCTGGTGTTGGCGATACTCTTGCAGGTGGGCAATGGCCTTGACCCGCTGCAATCGGGCCTGACCACGCTGCCGTTTTCGGTGGGGGTGCTGATTGCTTCGGTGGCTTCGGGCCGGTTGGGCCTGCGCTGGCCGCGACAACGGATCATGATTGGCGCGATCTTTTGCACGACGGGTATGTTTCTGGTGCGTTATGCCGTGCCGGGGGCGGGTGAAGTGCTGGAGCAGTCTGCGTTTATCGCGCCGCTGCTGATTGCGGGGATCGGGTTGGGCACCGCGATATCGCCGCTGTTCCAGACGGTGCTGGGTGCCGCGACGGGACGCGATGCGGGGTCAGCCTCGGGTGCGTTGCAGTCGTTTCAGCAGGTGGGAGGCGCGCTGGGTCTGGCGATCATGGGCGAGCTGTTCTTTGGCACATTGCGCGCCGGGTTGCCGGGGGCGGTTGATCCGGTGGCGGTCTATTCGGATGCGCTGAACGCGGCGCTGGTGTTCAGTATCGTAACCTTTGGATCGGTGGCGGTGCTGGTGTGGAAGCTGCCGGTCGCGGCGGCGCAGGATGGGCGCAGGAGCGAGTGACAGGCGCAAGCCGGAGGGCAACCGCTGTCTGGTGTCTGGTGTCTGGTCGTGACGATGATGATCGGGACGCGCCTGATCGGGTAGGCGCGTCCTGATTTGTCTGGTGACAAATCGGGGAAGACAGCGGCGTTCGATCAGATCGGGTGGCTCTGGCAACGGCCGATCAGCGTTTCGGCGTCTTCGCGGCGGCAAAGTTGGGTGCCTTCGGTCATCACGGCCGCACTGGCGGCGGCGACGCCGCGGGTGAGGGCGGCGGGCAGATCCTCGTTCAACGCCAGCCCGAGGGTGAAGCCGCCGACGAATGTGTCGCCTGCCCCGACCTTGGAGCGCACCGGCACATCGGCGGCGCGGGAGTGGAGCCGCACCCCGGCGGAGGCCAGCACCGAGCCTTCGGGGCCGCGCGCGACGATGATGATCCGCGCCACGCCCCTGGCCACCAGCGATTGGGCGAAATCGGCGCTGTCCTGAATGTCGCGCAGCGGCCGGCCGGCCAGATCATCCGCTTCTTCGTGGTTCATGCGCAGGACATGCGGTGCGCGGTCGGTGGCGCGGGACATGATGTGCAGTGCGGGGCCGGAGGTATCGACCACCACATCGACGCCCTGCGCGTTGATCCGTCGGCTGAGGTCGAGCAGGATCGAATCCGGCACGCCGGGCGGAATCGAGCCTGAGAGCACGGCAAGCCCGCCGGGCATCGCGGTGGCGGTGATCGAGGCGGAGACGGCGGTGATGTCGAGCGGCATCCATTCGGGTCCCGGCAGCATGAAGCGGTATTGCTCGCCGGTGCGTTTGTCGATCACCGAGAGCGACGAGCGGGTCTCGCCCCGGCCCGGATGCACCAGCAGGTCGAGCCCGGCCTCGGTCATCAGCTTGGCCATATGCTCGCCATTGTGCCCGCCCAGCACGACGAAGCTACGCGAGGCGCCGCCGAGGATCTGCACCGCGCGACTGACGTTGATGCCGCCGCCGCCGGGGTCGAGCCGGGCAGGTTCGCAGCGCAGTTTTACATTGGCGCTGACCTCGGCCACTTTGGTGGCCAGATCGAGCGCAGGATTGAGGGTGACGGTGAGGATATCGCGCATCGGGGACTCGTCGGTCATGTCAGCCCGACATTGCAGGAGCGGCGTGGCCCGATGCAATGCCCAATGTTAGCGGTAGCAGAGATTTTGCCGCAAATGGCCGGGCCGCCGCTGCGGATGCCTGCGCGACCCGCCTATTGCCACCATTCGTCGATGGCGGCGATGTCATCATCCGACCAGCCGAAATGATGCGCGTATTCGTGGATCGTTACATGCATGACAAGCTCTGCAATCGTCACATTGCCGCGTTCGGCCCATTCATCGAGGATCGGGCGGCGGTAGAGCCAGACGGTATCGGGCCCCTCAGGCTGATCGAATACGGATTTCTGGGTGAGAGGCGTGCCGTCGTAAAGCCCGGTCAGATCGAAGGGGTCCATCTGCATCTCGGCCAGAATGTCATCATCGGCGAAATCGGCCACGCGCAGGGCCACGAGGCTGGCGGCCTGCTGAAATGCCGGCGGCAGCGCCGCGACGGTGGCGCGGGCCAGTTCCTCGATCTCGTCACATGTGGGGGCCTGATGGTCCATCCCCCCGATATGGACAAATCCGGGGCTTTGTGAAAGAGCCAAGCCCAACAGGAGTGCCCCATGACAGTGACCCGTTTCGCCCCGTCCCCTACCGGCTGGATCCATATCGGCAACCTGCGGGCGGCCTTGTTCAACTACGCCATTGCCCGCCAGAACGCTGGCCGTTTCATCCTGCGCATCGACGATACCGATCCGGAGCGGTCGAAAGAGGAATATGTCGAAGGGATCAAGGCGGACCTGACCTGGCTCGGGCTTGAGTGGGATCATACCGAGCGGCAGTCACTGCGGCTTGACCGGTATATGGCGGCCAAGGAGCGGCTGGTGGCACTGGGCCGCGTCTATGAATGTTTCGAGACGCCGGTGGAACTGGACCTCAAGCGCAAGAAGCAACTCAATATGGGCAAGCCGCCGGTTTATGACCGCGCGGCACTGCTGTTGTCAGAGGATGAGAAGGACCGGTTGCGCGCGGAGCGGGGGTCGCATTGGCGCTTCAAGCTCGATCAGGAGCGGATCGAGTGGGAGGATGGTATTCTGGGTCCGCTGTCGATCGATGCGGCGTCGCTGTCGGACCCGGTGCTGATCAAGGGCGATGGTCAGATCCTGTATACCTTTGCCTCGGTCGTGGATGATACCGAGATGGCGGTGAGCGATATCGTGCGCGGGTCGGATCATGTCACCAATACCGCGACGCAGATCCAGATCATTCAGGCGCTGGGCGGCGATGTGCCGCGCTTTGCCCATCATTCGCTGCTGACCGGGCCGCAGGGTGAGGCGCTGTCGAAACGTCTGGGTACACTGGCGCTGCGCGATCTGCGGGCGCAGGGAATTGCGCCGATGGCGGTGCTGAGCCTGATGGCGCGGCTGGGATCATCCGATCCGGTGGAGTTGCGCGGGTCGGTGGCGGAGATTGTCGCAGGCTTTGATCTGTCCCGTTTTGGTGCGGCGCCCACGAAGTTCGATGCCGAGGATCTGCGGCCGCTGACCGCCCGTTATCTGGCAGGGTTGCCGTTGGAGGCAGTGGCCGAGGAGGTCGTGGCCGCAGGGGTGCCCGATGCGCTGGCCCCGGCGTTCTGGCGCGTGGTGCATGACAATATCGCGACTTTGGCCGAGTTGCCGGAGTGGTGGCGCGTGTTTGCCGGCGAGGTGCCGGGGGTGGTAGAGCCCGAGGATGCGGAGTTTGTGGCGCAGGCGCTGATGCTGTTGCCGGACGCGCCCTATGATGCGCAGACTTGGTCCACATGGACCGATGCGGTGAAGGCGGCGACTGGCCGCAAGGGCAAGGGCCTGTTCATGCCGCTGCGCCGGGCGGTGACGGGACGCGATCGCGGCCCCGAGATGGCGGATGTGATGCCGCTGATGCAGGTCAAGCCGACGGTCGGGTGACTGGGGCGGGTTCGGAATTCGGAGCGGTTAAGGTATTTGTCTGCGTCGATACACAGGGCAGCGCCCGCCCGTCGTGCCGCAGGCACGCCTTCGGCGTGACGGGGCGGTCGGGCGCTGCCCGGCGGCCTTGCAGGCCTTGATTCCGGGCAAAAACGGGGGGTCGGAGAAAGCCGGTTATTCCCTTGCCCGCAGCACCTGTGCTGGCCTTGCGGCGAGCGGGCGTAGCGCGAAGATCAGGCTGGCGATCAGCGTGGCGAGGATGCCGCCCAGAACGATGCTGATCGCCGAGGGCCATTCGACGGCATAGGTCGTGTCCATCACGAATGTGGTTACCGCCCAGCCGCCGGAGATTCCTGCGGTCAGCGCCACGATACCTGCGGCGGCACCCAGCAGCGCCGCGCGCAGGGCAAAGCTGGCGAGGATGCGGCCGCGTGACGCGCCCAGCGTCTTGAGCACGGCGGATTCGTAGCGTCGCGCGCTCTCGCCCGCCGCCGCCGCGCCGATCAGCACCAGAAACCCGGTGAGCAGGGTCGCCGCTGCGCCATAGCGGGTGGCGGCGGAGATGCCGCTGACCACGCGGCTGACCTGTTCGACCGCATCCTTGATCCTGATCGCGGTGATATTGGGATAGGCGCCGGCGAGGTCGCGCAGGATGGCGGATTCGGCCTCGGGCGCGGAATAGACGGTGGAAATCCAGCTATGCGGTGCGCCGGCGAGTGCGGCGGGGTTCATCGACATGACAAAGCCGATACCGGCGGTGTCGAAATCGACCCGCCGAAAGCTGCTGACTGTAGCGGTAATCTCGCGCCCAAGGATGTTGACGGTGACGGTATCGCCGAGCGAGAGGCCCATTTCGGTGGCCTCCTCTGTGGAAAAGCTCATCAGTGGCGGGCCGTCGTAACCGGGTTCCCACCATGTGCCTGCGGTCATTTCGACATTGTCGGGCAGTGCCTCGGAATAGGTGATGCCGCGGTCACCCCGGATCACCCAATGGTCGGTGAATTCGCGCGCGGGTATGCCGTTGATCCGGGTGATGATGCCGCGCAGCATGGGTGCCGTGTCGACGCGTTCGACCAAGGGGTCGGTGTCCAGACGGTCGCGGAAACCTGCGATCTGGTCGGGCTGGATATCGACGAAGAAATAGGATGGTGCGATGTCGGGCAGCGCCCCGGTGAGAAGCCGCCGCAGGTTGCCGTCGATCTGCCCGACCGAGGCCAGCACCGCGAGGCCCAGACCGAGCGAGAGCACTACGCTGGTCGCATCGCCGCCGCGTGCGCCGATGGCACCCAGCGCCAGCCGCAGCGTGGGCCGTCCGCGCGCAAAGCGGGTGAGCCTGCGCGCCAGGGCCCGCGCCCCAAGCCCTGCCAAGGCGAGGATGCCAAGGGCAAAGGCGATGCCGCCGGTGGTCCAGAGCGTGAGTTCGGCGGTGCCGGAGAAGTAGATCGCGGTGCCGACCAATGCCGCGATCAGCCCGGCGGTGACCAGCAGATAGGGCCATGTCGGCAGCGCGCGCCCGCTGCTGAACGCATCGCGAAAGATGGTGGCGGCCTTGATTTCCTCGGTCCGGGCCAAAGGCCAGAGCGTGAAGATCATCGCGGACAGGAGGCCGTAGAGCGTGGCCTCGATCAGCGGGCGCGGGTAGAGCCCGAAACTGGCGGGGATCGGCAGGCTGCTCTGGATCAGCGGCGCAAAGAGCAGCGGCAGGCCGATGCCGATCAGCAGGCCGAGTGCGATGCCAAAGAGCGTGAGGATGCCGATCTGGATGAAATAGGTCAGAAAGATGATGCGCCGGGTGGCGCCCAGCGTCTTGAGCGTGGCGATCACGTTGGTCTTGCCTGCGAGATAGGCCCGCACGGCAGAGGAGACTCCGACGCCGCCGACGGCCAGACCGGAGAGCCCGATCAGCACGAGGAAGGCCCCGAGCCGGTCGACGAATTCTGCCGTGCCGCCCGCCCCGCGCCGCGCGTCGCGCCAGCGCAGGCCTTCGTCGCGGAACAGCCCCTCTGCCTCGTCTTCGAGCGATTGCAGATCGGCGCCTTCGGGCAGGTCGAGCCGGTAGTTGGTGTTGAACAGCGTGCCTTCGGTGATGAGCCCGGATTGCGCCAGATCATCGGTCAGCACGATGCTGCGGGGCCCGAGCCCGAAGCCGCCAGAGGCATTGTCGGGATAGCGCAGCAGGATGGCCGAGAGGATGAATTCCTGCGTGCCGAGCCGGAATGTGTCACCGGGCACGAGGCCGAGCCGTCCGGCAAGCGCGGTTTCCATCACGCCGCCGGGCAGGGTGTCGTTGCCTGCGAGCGCCTGATCCAGCGGCATATCGGGGTCGAGAGTGACCCGGCCCAGCAGCGGATAGGCGCTGTCCACGGCGCGCACTTGCGTCAGCCCGCGGTCCTCGACCCCGTCGGTCTGGGCCACGGCGAGCGAGCGGAAATCGACGATGGCAGAGATTTCGGTGGCTTTGGATGCCATCCAGGCCAGTTCTTCGTCGCGGGCAAAGCGGTAGGTAAACTCGATCTCGGCGTCACCACCGAGGAGCGAGGCGCCCTCACGCTCCAACCCCGCCTGAATCGCGGCTCGCACGATGCCGACACCGGCGATGGCGGCGACCCCGAGGGCGAGACAGGCGAGAAAGATGCGGAACCCGCGCAGGCCGCCGCGCAATTCGCGCCGTGCGAGGCGTGCCGCGATGGAAAAGCTCATTCGGCGGCCTGTCGTGCCGCGTCGGTCACGATGCGGCCATCGCGCAGGCGCACGACCCGGTCGCAGCGGGCCGCGAGTTCGGCGGAATGCGTGACCATGACCAGCGTGGCGCCGTGCCTGTCGCGCAGATCGAAAAGCAGATCCATGATCGCCTGCCCGTTCGCCTCGTCCAGATTGCCGGTGGGTTCGTCTGCCAGAAGGATGCGGGGCCGGGTGACCGAAGCGCGGGCCAGTGCCACGCGCTGCTGTTCGCCGCCTGACAGTTGCGCGGGGTAGTGATCGGCGCGGTTTGCCAGCCCCATTGTTGCCAGTTCTGCAGCCGCCCGGTCGAATGCGTCGCCTTGCCCCGCGAGTTCGAGCGGGGTTGCGACATTCTCCAGTGCGGTCATTGTCGGGATGAGGTGGAAGGATTGGAACACCACCCCCATATTATCCCTGCGGAAGCGCGCGAGCCCGTCCTCTGACATCGCCGTCAGATCCTGACCCAGCGCCGTGATCCGCCCCGATGTGGCCTGTTCCAGACCACCCATGAGCATGAGGAGTGAAGATTTGCCCGATCCACTTGGCCCGACCAACCCGAGCGTTTCGCCCCGCGCCACATCCATCGTGATGGCATGCAGAATGTCCACCGGCCCGGCATTGCCGCGCAGCGACAGATTTACGGCAGTCAGGGAGAGGGCGGGTTCACTCATCAATCAGGCTTTCCGGCGGTTGGTGCAGTCTGGATATGGGGCAGAAGTCCGACTGCGCAACCTTATTATGCCGCTGGTCTTGGGTGTTGTGCCATTGGCCACGATGGCGCAGGCGCAGACGCTGACCATTGCGGCGCTGGGCGACAGTCTGACGCAAGGCTATGGTTTGCCGCAGGAAGATGGATTTGTCCCGCAACTGGAGGCGTGGTTGCAGGGGCAGGGTGCGGATGTGCGCCTGATCAATGCGGGCGTGTCGGGCGATACCACGGCGGGCGGGCTGAGCCGTGCCGCCTGGACCCTGACGCCGGATGTGGACGGCATGATCGTGGCGCTGGGCGGCAATGATTTTCTGCGCGGCATCGACCCGGCCACGAGCCGCGCCAATCTGCGCGGGATATTGGAGGCGGCCGCGGCGCAGGAGGTGCCGGTGCTGTTGGTCGGGATCGAGGCCAGCGGCAATTATGGCCCGGATTACAAGGCGGATTTCAATGCGATGTATCCCGATCTTGCTGCGGAGTTTGGCACCGGCCTGTATCCGTCGTTTTTTGACGGATTGCTGCTGGGCGGCGACATGGCCGCCGCGCGCGAAACCTATCTGCAGGGTGACGGGATCCATCCCAATGCCGCAGGGGTGGGCCTGATCGTGGCGGCGATGGGACCGGCGGTGCTGGACCTGGTGGAGGCGGTGGCGGAGTAGGTTATTCGTCGGCGTGCCGGGTATGATGCGCAAGATATCTTTTCGCAAAGATAGAAGAGAACATGCAGCCTGTCGCCAATCATCCCGCGTGCTGCGTTTCTCTGCCCAGACTTGGCTGTCATGGGAGACGCGCCTCTGTGCATTGTTGCGAGGGGAGTGGTTGAACCCGGCCCGCGTGATCCCATCTATGGGTTTCCTCAGGATGGAGATACCAGATGCGTTGCCCGGTTGATAACGAAACCCTTGTCATGACGGATCGGAACGGGGTCGAAATCGACTATTGCCCGAAATGCCGGGGGGTGTGGCTGGACCGGGGCGAGTTGGACAAGATCATCGAGCGTGGCATGGGCGTTTCCGCTGCCGCTGTCGCTGTCGCACCGGCGCCTGCTGCCGCTCCTGTCGCGCAGCCTGCGGCGAGTCCGATCTATCAGTCCGAACCGCGGCGCCCGCAGGCGGAGCGCTATCGGCATGACGACGACGATGATGATTACCGCTACAAGAAAAAGCGCAGGGAAAGCTTTTTGGGCGACCTGTTCGACTTCTGATGACCGGACGGTCGCACGCAGGGACCTTGTTTTAACTGCCGCTCTTGCCGGGTCGTTTGGCCGCGTGATGATGCGGCCTGCGGGGCTGTGCGGCGGCGTTCCTGCGCTGTTTGGCAGGGCGCGGTCGCGTCGTGCAATATGTCCTGATCAAGCGTGCAGGTGGAACAGAATGCGTTTTCGGGGGTTCTAGTGTCATTGCAGAGGCTTGAAGGAGATGGAAATGAGTTTGGAATTTGTGATCGGCGCGCTCATGTTTGGCGGCTTGGGTGTGGGTTTGAGTTTTCTCATGATCCGGGTCGCGGATGAGGGCCGCGCGGTCGTCAGGGTGAGGCGCGACACGCGCGTTCGCCACGGCGATTGTCGCTGACTTGAGAACTTGCTGCTGCAGCACCTGAAATGCCGGCATCCGGCAGTTTCAGGTGCGCGCTGCAAGATCGGAGACCGAAAATGCCGTATGACAAAGAGGATGATCCCGCAGTTGATCCGCAGGGTGGCCGCGAAAATCCAGGCGAGCATGGCAAAAGCAAGCTGAAGGATCGCCCGGTGGCGCATCCCGATGATCCCGTCGACAGTCAGGACGATATCGAGGGCGGCCACAACGCCGACGCCGATCAATGAGACGCTGACCGAATGGCACCGCGTCCGTATTGGAAAGGCTATCTCAAGCTGTCCTTCGTGACCTGTCCGGTCGCGTTGATGCCGGCCATATCGGATAGCGAGCGGGTCAAATTCCGCACCATCAATCGCAAGACCGGCCGCCCGGTCCAAAGCCAATATGTCGATGCCGTCACCGGGGACGCGGTCGAGGACGAAGATGAGGTCAAGGGTTATCCGCGCGGCGAAGACGATCACGTTCTGCTCGAGGAAGACGAGCTTGACACCATAGCACTGGAAAGCACGCGCACGATCGATATCGAGCGGTTCGTCGCTGCCGACTCGATTGGCTGGATCTGGTACGAAAAACCGCATTATCTATTCCCTTCCGAAGCCGTCGGTCAGGAGGCCTTTGCCGTCATCCTTGCCGCGATGCGCGATACCGGACGGGTAGGGATTGCGCGGCTGGTTATGGGCGGGCGCGAACGCCCGGTCATGTTGCAGCCGCGTGGCAATGGTATCGTGCTCTGGACCCTGCATTTTGGCGATGAGGTGCGCGAGGCTGACGATTATTTCGAAGATGCGGACACCACGAAGCCAAAGTCGGAGCTGATGACGCTGATCAAGAAACTGATCGTCGCGCGCACTGCAGACTGGGACCCGGCCATGCTCAGGGACCCGGTGCAGGAGAATATCCAGCAGCTGATCGCGCGCAGAAAGAAGGGCCGCAAAGTTCCGGCCACGGCCGAAAAGAAGGCGCCGGCACCGACCAGCAATGTGATCAATATCGCCGACGCTCTGCGCAAGAGCATCGCCGCCGAGAAAAAGGCCTGAGTGCCGCGGCCCCTGGTCAGCTGCCCGGCAGCGGAACCGCCGCCGCCCGGAACCCTTCCCACGGGTCTGCACCCAGCCGTGCCAAGCGGTTGGGCATGTTGCGCAGGTCGAACTGGTCAGCGGCGGTAGTGAGCGTCAGCTCTTTCCATGTCAGCGGCGCCGAGACGGCGGCACCGGGGCGCGCACGGGTGGAACAGGCGGCAACGGCGGTCGCCCCGCGCTGATTGCGCAGATAGTCGATCAGGATCCTCCCCTTGCGCCTGGCCTTGGCCACGGTCGCGACATAGCGTTCCGGGCTGTCCGCCGCCATCGCCTGCGCCATCGCTTTGGTATAGGCCTTGACCTTTGGCCATTGCGCCTGCGGCGTGAGCGGGGCCACGACGTGCAGCCCCTTGCCCCCCGAGGTTTTGACGAAGGATGCCAGACCGTCATCGGCCAGCCTTGTCTGCACCTCGGTCGCGGCGGCGATGATCGCTTGCCAGGACACGCCGTCACCCGGATCAAGGTCCATCGTGATCTGATCGGGCCGGTCAAGATCGTCGCTTATTGCGCCCCAGGGATGGATTTCCAGACTGGCGGCCTGCACCAGCGCGATCAGGCCGGCAAGATCGTCGATCCCGATCAGCTTGTCGCCGCCTTTGGGTTCGGGAATGCTGCGGATCTCGCGCCGCGCCCCTTTCCAGACATGTTTCTGAAAGAATTGCTGCCCTCCGATCCCCGTCGGACAGCGCAGCAGCGCCAGCGGACGCCCGACGATGAAGGGCGATATCTGCGGCCAGACCGCAGCATAATAATCCGCCAGCCCCTCCTTCGTGATGCCCTGATCGGGCCAGTAGATGCGGTCCGGGTGGGTCAGCTTTACGTTTGGCCGCGCCACAGGCGCTGTGGTTGCGGGTGGGGTGTCGTCCACTTCGGCGACGATCTCCCGGGCGTCCTTGTCTTCGCGCAGTCCGCGAAAGGTGGCGTGGCGCAGATGCCCGTCCGCAGTCCAGGCCGAGAATTCGACCTCGGCCACCAGATCCGGGCGCAGGAACCGTACGCTGCGGGACTGGTCCGAGGTCAGGGGCGTCGCAAAGGGGCTGTCGTCCTGCCGCAGTTTTTCGGCCTTGCGAAACAGATCGCGCGCCACCGCCGCTGTGAAACCGGTGCCGACCCGGCCCACATGGCGCAACCTGCCCTTGTCGTAGACGCCGAGCACGAGCGAACCCACCGCCTGCCGCGACGCGCTCGACAGTTTGTAGCCGCCGATGGCAAACTCCTGCCGCGCGAGGCATTTCGATTTGATCCAGTTTTTGGACCGGCCAGAGATGTAGGGCGCGTCGCTGCGTTTGGAGATGATGCCTTCCAGACCCAGCTGGCAGGCGTGCCGGAACACTGTCGGACCGGTCTCTGCGAATTCGGCACTGTAGCGGAGCGGGCCGGAATCCCCCGGCACCAGTTCCTTGAGGGCGGCCTTGCGCGCCGTTAGCGGCAGCGTGGTCAGATCGGCCCCATCAAGATGCAGCAGATCAAAGGTATAGTAGATGAAGCGCTCGGATTTTCCCGCGCTCAGATCGGCCTGCAAGGCGGAAAAATCGCTGCGGCCATCGGCACCCTCTACGACGATTTCGCCGTCGAGGAGCGTCGCGTCGCATTCGAGGTCGGCCAAAGCGTCAATGATCCCGCGACCGAACCGGTCGGTCCAGTCATGCCCGCTGCGGGTCAGGAGTTTGACCTTGTTGCCGGCAATGCGTGCCTGAATCCGGTAGCCGTCGAATTTGATCTCATGAATCCAGCTTGCCCCGGTTTTTGGTGTGGTCCCGAGGGATGCAAGGACGGGTGACACAAACGCGGGCAAGGCGGACTTCTTGGCGCCGGGCTTTGGCTTTGGCTTTGGTCCGGTTTTGGCGGGTTGGGCGGCAGGTTTGCGCTTTGTCGCCTTGGTGCCGGTCTTCAGATCATCAATGATACGCCCGGTTTTCACCGAATCCGGCCGCTCCTCAAGTATATCGGGGTCCTCCGGGCCGCGCGCGAATTCATCATCGCTCTTTATCAGCAACCAGTTTTCACGCTTTTCACCGGGTTTGCCCTGCATACGCACCAGATGCCATTTTCCCCCCAGCTTTTTGCCGCAGAGGGTGAATTCGAGATGGCCCTTGGCATAGCCTTTGGCGGTATCCGCCTGCGGCGCCCATGAGCCACGGTCCCAGACAATCACGGCGCCCGCGCCATATGACCCTTTTGGGATCAGCCCTTCGAAATCGCCATAGTCGAGCGGGTGATCCTCTACATGCACGGCGAGCCGTTTTTCCGCGGGCAGCAGGCTGGGCCCGCGTGTCACTGCCCAGCTTTTCAGGACGCCGTCCATCTCGAGCCGCAGATCGTAATGCAGCCGGGTCGCGGCGTGCTTCTGGATCACAAAGCTATTGCCATGTTCAGAGGCTGCGCCGCCGTCGGGCTCGGGTGTCGCCTTGAAATCACGCTTTTCACGATATTTCTGCA
>Ga0105055_10005765_pt1 | contig 17317 bp, 34 predicted proteins | sample BON03_FD_78090 | JGI IMG/M metagenome (GOLD analysis project Ga0105055, IMG submission 78090) | Freshwater microbial communities from Lake Bonney liftoff mats and glacier meltwater in Antarctica - BON-03 | ecosystem: Environmental > Aquatic > Freshwater > Ice > Glacier meltwater | place: Lake...
ATTGGCAACATCACTCGCGATTGTCAGTTCTATTCGCAACTCTTGGGCAGCACGCTTAGCATCACGAAGATCATTCGTGATCGGGCTTCTACCGCCGCCAGCACCGCCGCCGCCGACGCCGCCGCCGACGCCGACGCCGCCACCAGCACCACCGGCGGCCGCAGGTGTCAACTGCGGCATTGGGATCTTCGCAGCGCCGAACTTGTCGGTCATGCGTTTGATCGCGGCGTCTGCCATCGCGCCTGCGATGTCTTCGAAGCCGGGCTGTGGCTTGACGTTGATGAATACGTCCAGAAGCGATTCGTCGTCAGTCGCCATTAAAATTCGCTCCCACTGCCAGATACGCTTCGACAAGACTCAGGCTCATCGCATCGCCCAGTGACATCCCGGAGTTCCGAGTCGCGGCGATGGCAAGCATCTTATAGCGGTTCCCGTTGACTTCATCTACCGGAGTCTTCTTTTTCGCTACTTCGATGGTGACGGTTTTTCCGGCTCCAGGCCCGGCTGACTCTCTGGGTCGCTCGGGCCATCGGAGTTTTTTAGGTTGTTGCTCTCGTCGGTCGCGAACAGAGCAATCTTAATCTGAGACTTCTCTTCGTCTGTGGCACTCTCCCAGAGCAGCCTCGCGCGGTTCAGGCCGTTCTTCCACGTCTCGTCTGGTTGCTTGCCCTTGCCGGGGTTCTTGCGCTTCGGTAAACATCGCCAGAGTTCGTAATAGAACCCCTCTTCAGACCTGTCGAAGAGTATTTCTTCTTCGATGCACACGGACGATGAGTTCGTGTACACGCTACGCATGGCAATGCCGACGAGAATCCTGTAGTTCTCTTCGACCATGTCAAGAGGAAACCCCTGGATGAGATCCCAAGGGCGTGAACGCCGCATCTTGATAAAGTCCAACTTATCGACGTAGTCGAGCAGTCGTTTCGCCTTTATCAGGATCTCTGTGCCGCCTACAGAGACTGATATCATTTCGCTATTTCCTTATGAAGTCAACTGTGGATTCTGGCATGCCGGTTGAGTCACCCATTGCACGACGTCGAACCCGTATGTGAACTCCGTGACTACGTTGCCTTTGATGTTAAAGTCAACTGGAACCGACGTAATCCGGATAATCGCTTCGTAGTGAACTCCTGCGGATACGTCGGGCACTGCCGCTGTGCCGTCCCAGATATTGTCGCACTCTTCTGACCACCGAATGCGTTGCAGCGAGTTAATGCACAGAATTCCCGGCTGGTCTGGTGAGTCGTGACAGGCGATTGCAAGAGTTCCGACGCTCGTGACTGTGCCGCAAGCGCCCCTCTCTTCTCCGTTGGTGGAGCTGGTGACGAGCTTCGGCGTGTTCGCCGTCTGCGTCGTGCTGATCTGCGTGACGTGCGGGATCAAGTCCCATGTCTCTGTGCTGTAAGATGCTGCTGTGTCCAATAGGACACATGCATTGGCAGCACAACAAAATTCACCTGCTGTGAACGGCATATCAATACTCCTCGGACGGCTTGTAAAAACCTCTGAATGTAACGCTATAAACCACCGTCCCAGCGACAGCCGGACGAATCGATGACACTGGAAATCCCTGCATGCAGAAGCATCCACAGACTCCCAGATCCAAACAACCTTTCGCGAACAGCCACGCTTCCACAAGCGTCTTGTAACTCTTCGCTGTGCCTTCAGCCTGATCGCTGAAATAAGCATTGAACTCCACTGACTGCGAATGGAAATACCCCGACGAAGTCCTCAGTCCTCCAGATGATCCTGTCTTAAGTACTAGGTACGGAAGACATAGATCACCTTTTCTTTGCCCGTCGAAATGATTGGATGACTTTATCGGAGTCGCGGTCAGCGCCCGAAGAGCATCAAGTACAGCGCTCTCCAGACAGCATAACATCGCACTTCCTCACGCAAACCAAATTTTCGATCTTCACTCCGAATGTTTCCACAACTATCGCTTCCGCGATCTCCGGATGATACGAATCAACTTCAATGGGACTTCCCGCTCCGAAAATTATGTATCGTGTCACTTTACGACCCCTTCAATCTCACACCTTCTATCTCTTATCTCCCATTTCCTCTCAACTTCTTGGTACGCCACCAAAAATGCTTTCTGAAAGGTGTGCAAGGATGCCTCGGTGTCAAATCCTTGAATAGAAGCCCTTGCCATTAACTGCTCACGCTCTTCAGTTTCTGTAAATTCCCTGACCATGTTTTTACCTTCGCTAGAACGGTACTTTCAATGACGCGATAAACTCTTTCTTCATCTCCGCTCTTGTATCATCAAACACTGGTCCAGTCCATGGACGATTTGTCTGATCGAATATTAAAAGGTAATTCCCGTCCCGTCCTCCGATGTGCGGTGCCTGTAAGAAACCGACGACCGCGCTGTCACCTTTTTTTGTCGGCGATGAGTCAATGTACTCAGAAAGAAATGCTACCTGCCCAGGATTATTTATTTCAGACGAATCACTATCATTCAAAACTCTGAATCCTCCGGGCTTCCACCCTAAATATGCATGTGGTATTTCTCCGGGCTTCGAATGTGGTGGGGCTTCTGTTTTCTGTAAAGCCCTCCTGTAAGCCACCGCGAGAACTTCCGCTGCAACAGCGCATGCATCGCCAATCTTTGCGTTCAACATCTCCTGAATCCTGACACGGTGGTCAACTACACGAGCAGTCAGCACTGTCAATCTCCAATCCAACTCGATACGGAACAAGTAGCCCGCCGTCATTCACTCTCGTGATCCGAAACACGCCTTCCTTAGTTTTAAGCCGATGATTCGCCGATGGCCGGCCGCTCAGTGGCCATCGAACCAAGTCTCCAGTGAAACTGTAGACCAGATCCTTGCTGTCATTCCTAGACGTCAAAGTCGCAGCCTGTGATGTAATGCTGCCCTTCACTTTTCCGACTCGTCTCGTTGCCGTTTTGTTCTCGCAATCGTCGCAGTCCTTCGACTGGTACAGTTCGAAGATATCCACGTTGTCCAGTAGCGTAAAGCACGCCGCGATTGATCTCGCTGTGAGCACTTGAACGCAGAACGATTTGAGATACCTCGCGGAATATACAAGCCATTCTGTACCTTCCGAGTCCGTAATGACTGCGCCTGTCGTGACGTTGACGTCGTGCTCCGCCATCGAAATACGGAACACTTTGTCTGATACATGAATACCGATGTTCGGGTTCGCCGTCTCGATGCTGACTCCGCTCGATCTCGCAAACTCAAATTCCGTCTCAACTCCGCAAGAGTCCAGCGTGACGGTCTCGTAATCACAAAACGCACTGAGCCACTCGTCGCAGCCACAGACTCTGTCGATACAGCATGGGTCTTCGTATGTGAGGTCAACGGCCACTGTATCGCCTCATGTTTCTGATGCGTGGAACAGTGGTTCTGCAACCAGATCCCACGCAGGTCGATGGCTGGACACATGGCACATGCACGAACTCAAATAGATCTGACTGTGCGCCGCATTTCTTGTCCTTGTACAGATCTTTGTACATTTTCAGGACTTCGATCTTTGCTTTCAGTCCTGCGGTCCTGTCGAATGTCGTGTCGCCTTCTTTCGTTACGAGCGTGGTGCAACTCAATTCCGTAATCTCTTCGCCGAGAGTACAGATCTTCGTTTCCAGTTCTTCGCATGACAGGCATCCAGCGACCACGGCTATCTCCAATTACGCAGGAACAGTTTCTTTCTTCACGGCTCTCTTCGCGGCCATCTGACGCGCGACGAGTCCCTTCAGTTTCTTTTCTTGTGCCCAGACACGAGGGACCATCTTTCCTTTCGCGTCAACTTCAATGACGCCTCGCATCAGCCCGGTCAGGTCCGATACATTGGCGAGCTGAGAGAAGTCCTTCTGGAACTCCGTGTCGTCGATCAGTTTACATAGTGGCCAGTCCTTGTCTTTATCCGGACCCCTGAGACACAGGGCTGCGTTGTGACTGAACGATCCTGCATAGATCTCCTTCGCTTTGGGCTCTGAAAGATCGACCTGCGACTTCACGACGCGGGTTGGTCCACCTGGCATTCTGAATGCCCACATTTTTCCTGACGCTGCCATGACTGTTCCTTCGTTACAAGATCAACAAAAAAGGGGCGGCGACGATTACTCGACGTCGCCCCTTACATAAACAATTTATCCTGCGGTCGCTTAGTAACCGTTCGTGAGTAAGATCCCCTTTTGAGGGTCTTCAATGTACGCATAGCCGAGTGAGTAGCTGTCGTAGATCGCTACGATCCGCTTGCGGCACTCATCAGACCCCAGCGCACATCTTCGCACTTCAGGCTGAACCTGATAAACCCACTTCACGAATTCCGACAACTTGCCCATCCAGATCCAGTCTTTAGCTTGAGCCAAAGTGATCCCGTACCTCAGAACAATCCGCTCTGCGAAACGCTTGTATGCCATCGGGCTGAATGTCATTCCGTTCGACACTTCTGGTGTCATCAAGAAATGATAATCACCGGCTCCGCAGGTGACATCTTTTTCGTGACTCGTGGCGTTCAGCAATGGATTGATCTGATCTCGCATCAGGTCACTGGTAATGACGTCCAGGTTGTTCGTGTCCATCCCGTTCGGCCGTCCATGAACCAGATCCACCATGTCGTAGGTCAGGTTCTTCACCACCTGAAAGTCTTCCGGACACACGATCGATGTTGGGCTCGAATTCACCCACGGACCTGATGCTCCGTCTGTGAACACGGTGCCGTCGTCATAGTAGATGTTGTACTCGGTGCCAGAACGGTTATAGACCGTGTTGTAACCGATCATGGCGTCGATCAGATCGTTCTCACGCTTCTCGTCGTGAGCGTCCTTGATCTTCGGTACAGACTTCAGGAAAAATCCATTTGGATCTTTGCAAAGTGCCTCGCGTGTGACTGCCATGCCGAGACCACCGGGACGTCCGTTCGGGTGGTCGAGGTAATCAGTGGCCAGACCGTACAGCGGAGCCGCAACAAGTTCAGCGACTTCATGCCACTTCATGTCGCTGAATACACCCCAGTCTCGGTACGACTCGTCACACTCGCCGCGTGGAGGACCAGTGCCTGCAAGTCGGCTGATCATGTACTCCTCTTTCGGAGTTTCCATCAGGCCGAAGCGGATGGCTTTCTGTGCCATCTTGTTGAAGATTCCGGATGTGACGATCGCTTCCATCGCGTCGTCTTTGGCACCCTGAATCACGCCACGGAAGTTCGGGCCGAAGTCGTGCTCCAGGCAAGCGACGAAGTCGATGTCCTTCCAGTTGTAACCGGATTTCGGGTCGCCAAGGATCATGTCAACCTGCTCCAGTGCTTCCACTGGATGCTTCTTGACTTCCTTCAGCATTTTCTCTGTCAGCAAACGATTAGCCATGATTTTCTCTCAACAAAAGTTTCACTGAACAGTGAATGAACAGAAAGAAGTGAAGTTTTCTAAACTACGCTGCGAATTCGACTTCCGCGTATGCCACGTTGTCGGGGCCGGAATCCTTCACAGCGCGGAACACAATCGCTCCGGCCACAGAGGACTTCACGATCTTTGAGTCCACAAGAGCGTTGCTCGCTGGATTCTTCGCGAACGTGAATCCTTGTCCGCGAACCCATGTCGTTGGCGCGGCTGCACCGGCTGCGTCAACAATCTCGTAGGCACGAGTAAACGTGCTGCCTGCACGATACCGAGCAATCGTCGTTGTGTTCGGACGTGTGGCACAGGAGTCGTCATCGACCTGCACCAGGTTCACGCCCTGAAACGCGAGCTTCGCGGCCAGCAGGGTTGTCGCGAGGTTCGTGTCCCATGCTACATCCAAACTGATCAGTTTTGCAACGAGGCGACTGTCAGCCGTGTCCGAACCGAGGAAGTCGCCTTCGCACATATCCACCAAAGTCGCCGGAAGCTCCATTGGCTGAGTGTCTGCGTAAAGCAACGGGACATTCCCATACTGATGCATCGCGTGAAGGCAATTTGGCATGATTCATTACTCCGGAAAATTCAAAAACAAAACTTACGTGATGCGTTCGTTTACTTCAGACCCATTGCACTCAGGAGATTCAGTTTCGATCCAGCCTTTGGCTTTTTTCGGCCAGGACTGTAAGTCTTTTCTTCGACTTCTTCCTTCGCAGGTGCCGCAGATGTCTCTTCCTCTTCCTCGTCATCAGGAACCTGAATGAACATCGGAGACATTTTCGACATGACTCCCGCGAACTTCTTGCGTTGTGGTTCCGCCATTTCGCAGGCGCACTCAACAACCTCTTTCATCAAGTCGGGAGCAATCTCAACAGACTCGAAGATCTTCGCGAATTCGGTCGTCATCGCTGCCGTCAGTTTCTCGGCGGCTCGCTCTGATTCGATGGCATCCAAACGATCCTGCAGGTCTTTCGCGGACTTCTTCGCAGCGATGAGTTCAGCCTGCTCAGTGGCTTCAGAATTGTGCTCTTCCAGAATTGACTTGATCAGTTCTGGATGCTTTTTGATTTCTTCGAGTGTCAGTGCCATTTCTTCTTCTTCCTCGATGTGTTCTTCGAAAATACCATCCGTAGTAGCCGGATTAGTGACAACGTCCACTGACCTGATCGATTCGATCGCATTCACATCAGAGTCCTTGCCTTTTACAGGCTTTTCACTCTCGATCGATGCGTTTACTGACATTCCCATTGTTTTCGGGGCGTGTGTGATATCCCACACGAACTGACTTGCGGCGGCATGCTGTGGATTGAAATAAATCGTTCCAAAATAGCCTTTGCCTTCGCGGTATTCTACATTTTCACTAACAACGCCGAACTTGTCGTGATAGTCCCGGTTGTCGGTCGCCTTGGCTGGATGATTGATGTAAACCCGAGAGCCAGACAAATGCTTGATCGCTGTCTTCCGGACACCCGGTGTGTCGTAGTTCCTACTGTTACGCGACCGAAGACCGAGCAACTTCACTCCAACGGCGATGCCCTTTTCGGCATCAACGTCGGCAAGACCAACTGATTCGAAGGCGTCTTCAGATGCAATTGTGTCCTGGGTTACGCTCACTTAGATTCTTTCACGTCGGCAGGCTTCGCAGGAGGCTGCGGCCTCGGTGCAGTTTTCTTACTTCCACATTTCTTGCAACCCATCATTCTGTCCTTTTGCCATAATGACATTTTGACATTTATTCACTTATATGGATTAGTTGTATTGATTTCATCGACTCTGTGCAACTGGATTTACTTCCGAGTTTTCGAATTTACCTTGGAAACTCCTTTTTCGGCCATCGGGTCTGTTTTCGACTTTGTGATTGGTCCGGGGTCTGTCTGCTGCTTTGCGAGGATGCTGCCTGCAGGCAGATCCAACTCTGCTGCGAGTTCAGATTTGCGCTGTGCCTGCTCTGATTCGTAGTCGCGACCTTCTGAGGCGAGCCAACTCTTTCCTGACAGTTGTCCAGCGTCGAAAAGTTCGTGGTTCACATCGAAGTCTTCCTTCCGGTTGCGTGTCTGCACTCTCGGTGGCTTTATCTCAAGCATGACCGCTTCCCAGTCGCCTTCCTTCAGGTCGTGATCTCCTTTAGTCTCTGCGTACCTGACTGCCTGCTCCAGAATCCGCTCGTCTTCCCGGACCATGAGGTGCTGCTCAAACGTCATTCCCTTGTGGAACGGTCCTTCGCTGACCAGCGTCGATGCGAAGTTACCTTCACTCACGTTTGCGGTCAGCATGAATTCCGGGCATCTGAGTCCTGCTGCGCACGCGCGGAGCAGTGATGTCAGCACTTCGATGTGATTCGTGGCTCCCTGACCTGTCTCCGGGAACTCGTACTTTATCGTCGATGGTACGGTGACGACTGCGGGGGACGGGAAGTCGTAAGTTTCGTTCTGCCCTGTGGCTCCGCCGCCTGTCTGCTGCGAGCCGAGCCAGCTTTTTACCTGGTCCGCGCCAGATCCAGCCATCATTGTGCGGATCGCGCCGAACGCTGCCTGGAACCCTGACGTTCGCATCAGATTTGACAGTAGTTTCTTGGCCCAGATCAACTCTTCTCGCACCGGCCAGTAGATCGTGACTCCACGGGGGTCGTTTGCGAGGCAGTTCCGCTTTCGATGCTGGATCAGCGTGCGGTCTTCTGGCAGCAGGTCGGGGAGTGATCCCATCGGCGTTTTTACGCGGAGGTCGTCGTACCAGTTTCCGTCGATGTGGTATGCGACGGGCTTGTACTGCAGGTTGTTCGTCCGGCGCACACCCAGAAGCTCGATGTACTTCTTCTTCTCGGTCTCCGGGTCCACGTTGGCGTACTCTGATGTCGGGTCTTCGTCGAGATCCGTAGGCTCTGCGAAGTTCACTCGCAAAATCCCGTCGTCGTCGTAGACGATCGTGTCGAACACCTCGCCGTGACGGTCGAGTCGCTGGCTGACTTCCGACTGCCGTGACTTCCAATCGTTCTCTTTCATCCAAAGTTCAAGGAACTTCTGGACGCGGTCGGCCGCTGCGGATGACCCGTCAGTCTTCGGCTTCACCGTGACGACGTGGCCTGTGTCGGCGATGTAATACGCTCTGTTGTTCATCGCGTTCGACCCCCAGCAGACTCTGGACAGAGAGTCGCCGAGGACCATGACGCTGTTTACCGATATGCATCCCAGATTCGCGTCGTACGGCTCTTCTCCGCCGTGCGGCAGTTCATCGCCGTTATTCTGAGTGCCGTAGTCTGCGGTTAGCTCTTCGAGGATGTTGTGTGCCAGTTTCGCTGCCGAGATCGACAGGCGTGTCTGTTCTACTTCAAAATCCGATGCGTAATCATGGATACGGTTGTTCGCGCGCAGCATTAGTGATCTCCTGCGTGGAGATTACCGTTGTTTTGGCGTTTTGGCAATCTGTAGCTCTTTTTCTGGTCTCCGCTTTTCGACGGGCGATCTTCGCGTCTTCAAGTTCCGTGAAGTACCCGAGGTGTATGAGGACTCTCTGAATCCTGATGTACGCTCGCCACTTCTTGTTCTTCTCTCTCCAGCAGACTCCCGTCATGCCGGATCTCTTCGTTGTTACCATAGGAATTGTACCAGTTGTCCAAAGTGACGGGTCGTCTCGAAATACATCGGCATGACCGGCGATGGGGCGTGACACAGGTACGACTGTGTCTGGATGTGCCAGTCAATCAGCGATTCCGGGTCGTTCTTGCGGCATTTCTTGCATCCGGATTTACTCATTGGATTGTTCTTCCTCAATTTCCAAACCTGGACTTACATAAGGAATATCAGAAACTCGGCACCAGTAACCTTCGGTGACTTCTTCAAGATCTTTTCCTCCTAAGCATGCCCAGAACCACGTTCTCCGAGGCGATGGGTCGCTGATGTCCGATCCAGCGTACCACCATAGGCCATCACGATTTGGTTTCATCCATGCCCAGCGAAGAGGATGCTTCTTTTCAGCCAGAAGATACGTCTGCACTGTAAATTGCAGTTTGTCACATGAAATCTTCGATTCTTCGAGCTTCTTTCTGAGTGATGTGACCGCCGCTTTGCACGGTGCGTGCTTCTTTTTCTCTGCATCCAGTTCAAAATTCAGATGTCTATTTTGTTGCCTTTCTGCCTGAATTACTTTCACCTGAATTTCGATTACTGACTTCAGTTTCTTCTTCGCACCCATTTTAAGTCCCTTCGTTAATACAGTATGTGAGCAGACGCTGCTCATTGCTTCATCTCCATGACGCCACGACAAAATCCCAACAGCCACGCTGCTGACATTCTGTATTCAAGCGGACGACCTCTAAGTTTGCAGATCGCAGCCGCAAGTGCTGGGAAATCGTCGCTTGTGCCAGTGTTATAGCCGCTTGCTCCCAGTTTAATCTCCAGCCAGTCTTGCTCTGACATTGATGCGTGCCGCTCTATCATTTCCCTTTTCTCCGTTCTTCCCAGTAAATCTCTAAATGACGCGGTAACTGTGTGGCCATGTCCAGACTGTCTGGACCATCGTCGTGCTTCCCTTTTTCTTGAATCCCATTGAAGTTCCTGAGCTGTTGCACGAGTAGCGATGTGCCGGGATTGTTCAGGTATCGCAGACGGTGGCCTTTGATGAACGGATCGAGTCGGCGAATCCTGAGTGGCTTCGGTAGCGTGTCTTTTACCGGGATGATTATGTTCCCAGAGGATAGGTACTTGCTGAGCGCGTAAGCGGGGTTGTCTGCGGCGTACCTGTAGATCATGTCCAGGAACAACTCCTGAAATTGCAGTGTCTCAATCCCGATCAAGTCGCCGCTGATGATCCGGTGATGCGGTTGATCGCAGAACAGGAACAGATCAGAGACGATCTGGCCGGGGGGACGACGGGCAAGATCGGCGTCAACGTACTTTATGTCTGATTGCGTGGATTGGGCGACACAGCAGATTGATGAGTAGTCGCCTTCTTTTTCTTTTTTGCCTTTAGAGGCATCCACGGCAAACATGCGGACGATGGGCGTGTTTGCGAACGCTGGATTTTCAGGCGAAGGGAATTCATCCAGATCCACGTAGATGTCATTGAAGCAGGTGCGGTCCCATTCTGTATCGACGTTGCTCGAAGCGTTCCAGTTTCCGTAGAGGAACCGTTGCTTCTCTTGTTCGTCGAGACCTTCAAGACGCTGACGGTATTTGATGTCGATATGAGGATTGTCGGCGAGTGACCCAGGCACGAATGTGCCGCTTGTTGTGATGCATTCGCTCATCCCCGTCTCTGGACTTACGGCATACTGTGGCTCATCGAACCACTGGATGTTTTGACCTGTGTATTTGAAGTGCTTTATGACTCCGGACAGCTCGCGATTCGGAAGACCTGTCTTCAAATCCAGCCACGGGCTAACCCACGGGAAAAGCCAAGAGTCACGATCGGGATTGGCCGTAAACCTAAGCACTGGTTTTACACCGGAAGATGACCTGCACCGCGACCAGAGGAATAAAATATAACTCAACGGGAAGTCAGAGATCTCATCGAACCCAAGCCAGTCAAATTGCGCCCCTTTGTAATTTTCAAGGTCTTTTGCGAATTGGCAGGTAAACAGGCCAATCTTAGAGCCGCACGGAAACAGAAACTCTGATCTCGTGTGGTTGTGCTTTGCGCCGAGCGATCCGTACATCTCCAAGCATCCGTCGAGCAGGCCACCAGATTTCGTGAGAGTCGGGTATGTTCTTCGGAAGATTGCTCCTCTGAACTTTGGGTTCGCGAACTTACCCTGCGTATGACGAAGCGGATCGACAGTTAATGCAAATGTCTTCCCGGACCCGGCACTGCCGCCGTAGAGCGCCCAGTCCGCGTTGCACGACAGGAAATCAAACTGAGGCTTAGATAGTGGATGCTCAAACATCAGGATTTCCTTCCGTGGTTCGGGTGGTATCCATAGTGGATCTCTGCCGCTTTACGTGCGATGGCGGCTTCTTCCAGCGTGTCGAACGAACCTACATTCAGTATCCCGGCATCATCCCTGATTCTTGCCCTGTATCTGCCATGCTCTAAGCTAACACCCATCGCGCCGGAGGTGTTGTTTTTGTGGAATTTCTTGTTTCTTTGATTCATCTGTGGCGTGGCCAGCCGCAGGTTCGAACGCTTATTGTCCATCGTGTTTCCATTTTCATGATCGACCATGGCTGGTGGCATTACTCCCGTTTCCAAAAGAAACGCAAGCCTATGGATGGATATGAATTTACCCATGATCCTGATCTTTAGGTAGACATGTTCTTTTATGTGGTCTTCTGTTCCCAACTGCCACCCGGAAACTGCGCGAGTCCGAATAACTTTTCTTCGAACAAGACCAGTCAATGGATCGTATTCGATCTCTCTGTTAGCCACTTCAAGCGTGATCTCTGCCATCACAAACACTCCACGAAAAAACCACAGTGCGACGATGCAAGCATCACACTGTGGTTCAAAAATCAGGGTCACCCCCGAAGATTTCTTTTTGCCTGTCTTGCATTCAGGCGATGCCCACATCATCACAAAGATTCATCGATCCGTCAATCTTCAACGGCCGCGAAAGTCAAAAAGTAATACAGTCATCACAGCATCCAACGAATAACCCCGTGATGCTGTTCTTGGCCATCGGTCTGCCGCACAGGCAAACAGAATTGTCGCCCAGCTTTGAGCCATTCGACTTCCAGTACAAATACTGTATGAACCGCACCTCATCCAGTTCAGTCAGCCTCCTAATCGCGGCGACTGCAAACCTGTCGGTTTCAGGAAGTGCGTCGTAGTATTCGAGCCAGTCTTTCATGGTTCCACCTCGCCAATCACATTAAACATCTCCGGATGAATCCGCCGCACCAGCCGCATCGATACGATCCGCTGACAATCGCTGATTGCCTGCCTGAAGTCGTTATTGTCGTTCGGGCCTGTGCTGTCGCTGTCAAGCAGGATCATCTTATTCCATGCGTCTGCAAGGATGGTAAGAATAGCCAGTTCTTCGGTTGTTAAACTCATGTTCTATCCTTAAATTCATCGCGTGCCTTTTTAAGTGCCGCGAGTTCTGCCTGCAGCTTTTCGACTTCATCACTTAAATACTTCTCCCGCTCAGCATTCCACTGATCGACTGGCTGTAGCTGCTCTTCACGAATTGGACCTGCTGACTCGACGTCGCATCTCGTACCAAACGACTCTGGAGGATGGTCGCCATCCATCGCGTTTGTGATCCAATACTCCCAGTAAATCATGGCGGCCGAAAACCGTTTTCGAACCCCTGTCACATAAAATGGCTTCCCAACGAGGAACACCCGCTGATCCATTTTGAACTTGTTGTCCATGATCTTCACCCCTTCGCCGAGCATTCAAGTACACGCCGGTAATCATCCAAATTCTGCGGGTCCACTTTACCGCAGAAACAACAAACGCTGATCTTCACGCCATCGCGCTCGCCGTGGTCGTCTATCACTGTGCGATGCACCTTCGTGTATCGCGTGTGATATCCGAACACGCAGAGAAGTCGCCGCCAACTCAGGTCCAGTTCTACTGATTTCATGCGTGGCATATTTATTCCAACACGCCTTCAGACGGCTCACGACGGATACCCATTATCACGTTCTGAAGCAGATCTGGCTCAGTCTCCATCGTTACGCCGGTGACCGCTGTCCTCGGCCCTGATGGTGTTCGACCTCGCTTCGGCGGCGAGACCGCTGTGATGTGCGCGAATGCCTGCTCGCGGGCTTGTGATTCGCTCTCGGCGTTCGTGACGTCGATGTGGACGGTGGCGATGATTCGGAATGTCTGGGTCATGGGGTTCTTTCTGATGGAAGTTCGTACTGGCCTGAACTGTTGATGACTGTGCGGGTGGGTGGACGGTGGGAAATAGATACGTCGATCGGTTTTTCATCAAATGCGAGGATCGAAGATCTAAGATCGTTTATTGTCGCTGATTGGCCCGGTTCGATGGCCTGAAGTGCGTCGGAGTCGTGCATTAAGATCACGGCTTTCGCTGCGTCGATGATTGCTTTGAGTTCGGGGGTCATTGGTGGTCCTTGAAAATACTTTCCCGGTTATCTGCGATTAGGTTCATAATCCTGAGCGCTTGCTCAAAATTACATGCAATCGAGAACTTACCTTTGTCGTAAACTGCCGTCCTCAGTCCAGCTTTATTCGCAGCAGAGACGAAACGCATAAACTCCGCCTCTTCCGTTTGTTCAGTCTCGTATCTTTTGCGACGAACCTCACGCTCTTTTACCGCCTTTTCCATCTCGCGATGCACACCCTTGAGAATCAGCAGAAGCTGAGATCTGCTCAGCCTCGCGTCGTCACCGTTGGCAATCATGTAACGCCTTTCGGTACGATTAAAAACGACAATGAATCGCTGCCAGCAGTGTGACCATCGCATTTCAATACCGGCGAGATCGACTTCATTCGCAAGAAGGAACTCATTTACCTGCGCGACAATCGCAGAGACATCACGATCTTGAGAACTCATTCCGCACCCCTCGCACAAGCCAGCCTCCCAAGGTTCGAGAGGCTGGCAACATGTTTTACAGTATTCGTTTTGCAATGGTAGTACAATGCTTGAAGAAATGGAAGGGTTATTTATTTTTTTTATTTAGTTGAGGGTGGGAGTGAAGTAGGGGTTACCCATATACCAGATTTCGTCGATAGATCGGCGCTTTTCGGCGCTTTTCGGCGTTTTCGGCGATTGCATCGTTTTCGGCGCTTTTCGGCGCTTGCATCGTTTTCGGCGCTTTTCGGCGCAATAAAGAAGCGCGGCCCGCAATGCGGCCCGCGCCCGATCGTTCTCACTGGTTCCCAGTCCAGTCAACATTCACTGTGAATCCGCTGGCCGTAGCGGCATTTCGCACGTTATTACTATGCGCTTTCAGCCGAAGGCCGATTACACTTCCGAACCCTGTTTTACGGTGCGGGCCTGGGTCACCAGCAACCTGAAGACGCAAGTCGCTTGAATCACCATCGTGCACATGCCAAGTCTGGCTATCACCAGGAAGCTGGATTCTCTTCGGTAGTCGTTGTCTCAGGGCAGCGTTTGCAGCGAACCGATTAGGATGGCCTTCCGAATTGCGCGGCGTAATGTCACTGAAAACTACAGCACAATTTTCACCGGCGTGAAGCAACTCTATGCACCGTTGCTGGTGCCGGGGTGCTTCGGACCAACTACCACATAGGGTATAGTTGGATGGCAGACTAGGGTTGATTCTATGGTGCCTCTTAGTGTAGTCATAAAACAGTACCGTAGGGTGGCGTTGCGGTATACCCCCGTAGTCTGTATCTTCCCACATAAGATCGGTCCCAACGTTTAGCCTCACCACGAGAATTTTGTCTTCCGATTCGGCCTTTATCCGGTGAAGTGCAATCTCAGCATTAAGCTGCTCAATGAATCCCTTTTTGTTCGAAAACAGGAACTCCCGTTTCAGGATTCGGGCCGCCATAATTCCGGGCATTATAGCAGTTAATCCGGACATTGAAACTACGCACGCATCCCGGCAAGATCTTGTCGATTCCTGACAAGCCGTTTTTTCGCCCTGGGACGCGCCGATCGTGTGCGACGGCAGGGACAATCCGACAACGGAATATAGTTCCGTTTCTGACTTCCGAAGTTTCGTGTTCGCTTCCGCTGTTGAGAGTAGGTTCATTGTTCGATCCTGAAATAGTGGTTCGGTGAAAAAACGGCGCGGCGAAATTGCCGCGCCTTGCGCGGCGAAATTATGTGACAATCACAACTTCGGTTGTTTCTCGTTTGATCAATGTACCATCGTTTAGGATTCCATCGACCACGAGTTTCTTAAAAGTCGATGGTTGGCAGATTTCGGACGATCGAATAGAAACATGTTTTTCCAGCCCATTCGACTTGAGCCAAATCACGGTTTCTTCGCTATCAACCTGACCTATCGACTCAGTCTTACCTGGTGTCAAAGTGTAAACACGTTCTCGAACCTGGACCTGGCGGACGATGCCCCCCAGTTCCACCAGAACTGCGGAGCGCTGTTGTTTTTCCATCTTCTGTAGCGCGGAAATTTTCGTGGCGAGTGTTGCCAGCGACGTTGATGTTTTGACGTAGCTGGTCAACGTTGCGCTTGAGCGTAGTGAAATAGTGGTCATTGAATTTATGTCCTTCGATTTGAAACTAAAATTGCGTCGTTGCGACGTTGCAACGCTGCGTTCATTTACTTACTGTTGATTTGTGCTTTCAGTTCGTAGCCTTGCCGTGGTGTTCTCGTGATGTTGCCGACTACGTCTATTGTGTCCCCGGAATACAATGCATACGCGGTTCCTTGTTCGTATTTCAGTCCGAATTTGAGGGCGTTCCCTGGTCTCTTGAATTGTCGGAAGTCTCCGTAGTGCGAGAACATTCGATACCATTTTCCGTTGCGTCCCAGGTACGCTCCATCAAGGTCCCGCTTGACAATCCAGCCGATTGGTTTTGTCTTGCTCATGTTCGTTTTTTCCTATTCCACTCGTTCGCATCTGTAACAAGTTCGGCCAGCCGGTATGCCAGGTCTGCGACCTCAAAATACTGATTTTTCTTTAACTCGCCCTCCTCGGGGCATTCGTCCCAAATCTTCAGGATTGCATCGGCGACTTCGAGTTGCTCTTTTTCGTTCGATTCGATATCCATTGTCAACCCCCAAACATTATTAAGAGTTCTTCAGAACCGTAGACGCACGGTGCTTCACAATATTCGCACTCATACTTCCACGCGTCGGGTTCAATACCGTGCGACTCTTCACCGCAAGAAATGCAGAAGCCGGAATTTTGATCGTCTTCAATTGATTCGATGATTTCCGACATTGTCAACCCTGACTCTTTGTAGAGTGCTAGTTGTTTTTCGTATTCGTTCATTGTGATTATGTCCTATTTGGTTAATGGTTGAAAACATCCCGACCTCACGTTGACGCCGGGCAATAAAGGAACTCAGCGATCCAAATAAGAAACGTCCGCAAGCAGCACGTCGAGCGCGAAAGCCTGGACGCTTGACCGCCCGGCCCCATGGTCAGTGTGCTGCAGTCTCAGTCCGAGGTTTTTCGCGATCCAATCAGCGTCGTCACCACAAAATTTGTCCATCGAATGTCCATCGGGTCTTTGTGTGACCTCGTAAAAACCTGTTCCAATGACGTCGGTCTTGTAGACATACTGCTCGCCGCCATCGGACGTTTTTTCAAAGATTTCAATGATTGCTTCATTTCTGGTCATTTCATTTTCTCCCGGTGCTTCTGGTCTTAAAACGATGCCCGGCGCCACGTTGGCGCCGGGTTAAACTGCCACTACGTTGACCCAGTGCGGCAAGTCGCCGAATAGCTGCCAGGCCAAACTGTCAGCTAGTCTTAGACATTCTTCTACGCTGACACAATTCCAGGTTGTGTCATATGAGTCTTCATTATCCTGAGTCAGAATGCAGACGTGGTAGGTTTGCATTATTCTTCCCCTATTATAAGTTCCATAGGTGCCTCGTCGATAAGTTCGATTTTTTGTTCGTATTCGACCAATGAGCGAACTGTTGCACTCGCTTCAGTCAGTAAAAGCACAGATTCCGTGCTTTCCACTTCAGCCAGGTTTATTAGTTGTGTGATTGCTACGTTGATTGAGTCGAGTATCAGTTGTGCAGTTGCTGTTTTCATCGCTGAGACTCCGCGAGAATGAATTCCTGAGAGCATGGAAAACTATCTGGTAAGTTCCATCCAATCATTCTATCAGACGTCCACACTAAACCACTTCTCTCTAATACCCCAACAAAAGCATCAAATTGGCTCAATTCCATGCCTTCGGAAAGTTCCTCCCGTCGCACTGTTTTCAGGTCACGTACCTTGTCCGCAAGTTCCCTAATGTTCATTTTCGTTTCTCCTTGTTAGTTGTCGGGTTGAATGCTTGACATATCGTCATCTTAGCAAGCTGGTCAATAGTGTCAATGCTAAATGTAGAAGAATTGTAAGAATAACTATCCGGGAGTATGAAACC
>Ga0105055_10005772_pt1 | contig 17305 bp, 17 predicted proteins | sample BON03_FD_78090 | JGI IMG/M metagenome (GOLD analysis project Ga0105055, IMG submission 78090) | Freshwater microbial communities from Lake Bonney liftoff mats and glacier meltwater in Antarctica - BON-03 | ecosystem: Environmental > Aquatic > Freshwater > Ice > Glacier meltwater | place: Lake...
AAACGTCACTCTGCCAACCGTAATAAAGCGGTTTTTCACCAAGGCGATCCCGCCCAAGAGTCAGCGTGCTGGTTTGTCTGTCCCACACCGCAAATGCAAACATACCGATAGCTCGCTCTACCGTGCCTTGGATGCCCCAGACATCAAAACCCGACAGAAGGGTTTCGGTATCGGAATGGCCGCGCCAGGTCGGTGCCTGCCCGCTAACCTCCATAGTTTGGCGCAATAACGTATGGTTATAAATCTCACCGTTAAAGGCGATCACATACCGACTACTGCCTGACTGCATGGGCTGATGCCCGGCAGGCGATAAATCGAGAATCGATAAGCGCCGATGGCCTAAACCAATACGCTGGTCAACATCATACCAATACCCCGCATCATCAGGGCCGCGATGCGTTATGGTATCGGCCATACGCTTAAGCAATGCGCCATCACCAGCAAAGACGAAATCTGCCTGTCCACCCAAAAAACCGATCAAACCACACATAGGTATATTATTTACTGATCAAGCGCTCATACTCTTCGATACGTTGCGGCGTATAAAAAGAATGATAGTTACCAGTTGGAATTTCTACTGATTTGAGTTCCTTGCCTTCCAAAATAAGCTCATTGAAACTGAGAGAAACAAAATATCGATCATTGACCGACGATTGATTTAAAATAGTACGCATGGCTGCACGCACGAAGTATTCGCCTTTTGCAAAGTAATAGAGCCCTGCAATCGCATAACGACTGATTGGATTCTTTTCCGCAACTTCAACCACAAGTCCATTATTTGATCGAACATAAGACCAACGAGGATGAACTGAGTTGAAGGTCAAACATCCTGCATCGCATTCGCCATCAAGCAACTGAGAAAAAAGCCTTGAAAAATTTCCATCTATAATTTGATCGAAATTAGAAATAATTAAAGGATCAGAATTATTAATGTAGGAAATTGCCATTAATGATGAGCAGAGAGCACCTTGAGTTTCTCCTTCCAATCTAACAATCTGAAATTTACCCGGGGCCAAAAGTGATAGCGTACTGTCCAAGTGAAACCGACGGCAATCATCACCCTTAACAACAAAAATAAATCTAACATCGTCTCGAATTGTATTTAAATTCTCGATGACACGTTCAATCATTGGCTTGCCACTAATTTCCGTAAGCGGTAGCGGATAGGGATAATTTTGCGAATTGAAAACTTCTGAAGTTCCCGCCATTGGCAGCAGCACATTAATCATTTCGCATCTCCCTGTTCAGCGGTATTAATATGCCTAAGAATATTTTCAAGACTTACTTCTTCAACATTGGCAACCTGCATGACATGTGCGCCGGATCGCTGTGCAGCAAGAATCCCATTGGGGTTATCCTCAACAATTAGGCATTCTTGCGGAATTAAACCGAATCTATTTATTGCCTTACTATATATCTCAGGATCAGGCTTGCCGTTAGCAACATCTTGATTAGATAAAAAGAATTCTAAGTAACGCAACAGATCTGCTTTTTGCATCATCATTTGAATCGTATCACGAATGGAGTTAGAGCAAACGGCAACATACAAACCGCGACTGCGAAGACCCGCAAGAGCATACTGATGAACAAAATTAGGTCGACATTTTGAATAAATCATTTCCATAGTGAACTGTTGCTTGAGTTCATTGATGAAGCCGTGCAAATCAACCGGAAGCCCCCGCTCTAAACTGAGCATTTCTAATTTTTTGCGTGTAGGTAAACCATCATAGGTTATAAGATGATCATATCGACTAATTTGCATTCCAAACAATGCCAACGCCTTATTCAAAGATTCGAAATGCCATTCCTTGGCTTCAATTAATACACCATCCATATCAAACAATACCGCTTTAATTTGCTTCGACATTAAATACCTCTTCCGCTTCGTTAATCAAATCCGTACACAAAAACAGCTGCCCCATGTCGCGAATAGTCTTCAGCTTCATCCAAAGCGCAGCGTGGGGCCGCTTGTGAAGTTCCGGAGAAACGATAGCAACACACTTACCCTGCGCGATCAACTTCTCAATCAACTCAACCGTGTACCATTCACTCTCAAAAGCGTCCAGCCAGACATACTTCGCTTTAGCCAATAGCCGACCAGCGTCCTCAAACTCACTAAGCCGCGCAGCAAAAGGCATATCAAGCCGCATATATGCAAGCGTATCTGGCACGGACATATCGAAAACAAAATAATTTGTAACTCCATATCTATCCAATACTGATTTCAGTTTCTCGTGTAACCCGTCAGATTTAATGTTGAGTGCGAGCATCGGCTTTACATTTGAAGAAGAATATACTTTTAAAAAATCAATCAACGTAATGCTACCTAATTTAAGCGGAGCATCGTGTGAAATCACCAACTCACCGTCGCAATCTCGTATATCTGTTTCAATACCGTGACCACTACTAGTAGCGCGCTTAAACGACTCTAGACTGTTCTGATCCACCCTTTTTATCCATTTACCGCGATGGCACAGAATTTTCATTTTAAATTTCCAATATATTTAATGGGTAATTTTTTGCTATACCGTGAACAATACAACATTAAAGATAAATAAATCCAAAAATACATATATGAAAATGGCGGGAACGTAGTAAAAAGAAATAGAATACTCAAGGTGGATTTAAAGTGAATTTTTTGATGAATTACTGCCCACGCGAATATAAGCGCTACCCCAACAACTCCAAATGAGTAAACCAAAAAACTAACAGAGTTTGCAGCAACTGCCTGAAAGTTGCTAGTATCCACTCCATTCCCCAAAAAAAACCTTTCATCTAACTGCCAACTAGATGCAGATCCGTAGCGCGCTTGCCTTGAGGGGTCATCATCAATATTCATAATTCTCCAAATTGTGATAGAATTTTCTGATAAATCGTTCAATGAGATACCCATGAATTGTAGCAACATAAAGCCTGTGGCCGAAAAAACCATCAGTATGAGCATTGAATTAGCAAAACCGATCATTAACCAGAGAATGACAAACGATGCCCCGAAGCTCCATAATGATTGAGTCAAAATCATGGACAACACCCCGAAATAATCAATGACAGATGCAGGCTGGCCTATTACCACTCTCAAAGAAAGCAAGCAAAACATCACGGTACAATATGCATTGGGTTCTTGAAACAACCCAGAAGGTCGAAAATATTGCAAGCCTTCATTCAGCCCTCTTGATTCAATGCTACCGACCATCGAATGAAAATCAAGGAAAAACCCATGCCCATAGTAAAGAAACATCTGCACAAACAGCATTACTACATTAATTAATATAGTTATCTTTAATGCCGAGTTAAATGTCCTAATTTGGTGCACCACATGAGACTGAAAGAAGGGGAATACCAATGAAGCACCAACTAAAATTGCAGCTGAAACTAACAAATATCCTTTCAATGCTCCCACAAGCAACCATGGGGACATTATTCCCACCAGCAACATTGATGAAATAAGCGAATTATATCTAATAGAGTCATTACTAAAGATCTGATATAAAATAATTGCAAATAATGATAAATAATCTATCGGCCGCCCCAGACCTACAAAATAAACATCAGAAAAAGTAAAAACAATAAATATTAGAGTACCCAAATATAAAGATTTAAACTTATCAACGTAACTTGTGGATATTGTTATTGGCAGACTAGAGATGCCATTGAAAGAAGTATCCTCCCTCAATTCTTTTTGATGCCGCACATTAGTGCGCCTCATGAACAACCTCCTTTGGTTGAAACAGAAGCAACGTCATTGGGCTGCAATGCATCCAGATTGGATATCCAGCGGAAATGAACCTTCTCAGGACGAAAGTTTTTCTCAACAAATTCCCGCCCCTTACTGCTAATCCGAGCACCTTCATCCCTTCCAACTACCTGCCTAATAGCCTTCATCAAGCTTTCTATAGTGCCATCGTGGGGAACAAAGTGCTCACCCTCGATCAATCCCAGCCCTGCATATGCGCCTGGCTCACCTATCAAAATACAACCGCAGGCCATTGCTTCAAAAGATCCTAACGCTGGGAAACCCGAATATTCTTCTCCGATAACAGCGCATTGGTAATTGTTATATAGCTCAACAATATCGATTGCGAAATAATTTTTCTGTGCCACCGAAAAATGCCTCAGCAACCGCTTCAGGTTTGACACCTTTTCTATGGGACGATATGGACTTATTTTACATTCGATACTCTCCGAGACCTCTGCCGCACACTCATAGAGCGCTTTTCGAACCGGGTGGTAGGTTGAAAATCCGGCCACAGACAGGTAATCGGTATATTTATTTGCTGGGACTTCCTGCGTTAAATCATGAAAAGAGCCCGTCGCAATGCAGCGCCGTTGTCGTTCATTAAAAGGGCGTAACTCTTTGAAGCGGGCGGCCACAGAAAATGACAATATCAAGAAATCCCGGCGGTACCAGGAAAAAAAATTCTTGAAGTATGAGTTATCAGATATATCCGAATCGCCTGCGAGCCAAGCATTATCCAGTTCAGATATATTTTTAGCCTTCTCACCCGTTAATACAAAATAATGGCTCAAATGAAATACAACAGCCTTATGCCTGGAGAGAAGAGCCTTGCGTAATAAAAATCCCCCTGTTGCCGCCTTATATGAAAACGCCAGAAGTACATCCTCTACAGGAATTGTCGGCGCCGCCACCCTCTTCACTCGATGATCAAAGTTATTGATCTTCCGCCAAAGCGCAAATTCGACTGACGCAATTAAGTTTCGAAATATCGCCGGCAACAGGATAAAGTATTTTTCTTGAATAAATGCCGAGCTTGTTCCATCAACCAATACCCTCACTTCTCCGACACGAGCCAACTCACTAGGAATGAAAAAGCCATACTTCTTCAATGCGCGGCGCTTCAGAAGCCTGAAATGGGGCGGTTCCGCCAGAAAATCGTCTACATGGGGGTTATACAGCGTAATCATTTCCGTGAAATGACCACGGCTTGATAGGTCTTCCCACAAACATAATAAACTAAAGCTTTAAGCAGATAGCCGATTGCCCTACTTAATCGCATATTTGCACCAAACTCTTTCAACATTAGCATGTGACCTTGAGCCAACAAAGGCATTCGTCGTAACATTCCAGAAGGCACTGAAAGCCTATCATCACCACGTTGATCGTAAACCCTCGCCACAACGCCTGACAAAAAAGCAGGGCCAAACTGATCAATCAGACGACAACATCCTATTCCCTCATAACCTCTCAAGTTACTTACATAAGGTAGCTGTGATCCAACCATTTTTTTATTAACGGCGGTCAGAGCTTCTCCAAAGGATGCATGCTGCAAATATGTACGCAAATCAAGCAACCTACTTTGCTCAAATAATTGTCCGACAAAATTTCCAGCCTGGTCTACGCATCTAAAAAAAACTATCGGTTGCTTTGAATTGGCATTTAGTTCATTTAACAAATCAGCCCCAGCACTTTCCAAGTACCAATCGTCTGAATCAAGGAAAATGACCCAATCATGTCGGGCTACTTTATAGCCCTCGTTTTTAGATCCGGTTACGCCAAGATTTACTTTGTTGCAAATTACTCGCAACTTCTCTGATGCTATTTCATCAAAGAACTCATGCCGCAATACCGCCAGAGTGTTATCCGTAGAAGCATCATCCACAACAATCACTTCCCCACTTAGAATCGTATTCAACGCAGAGCGAATTGCTTTTGGCAGGCAGCCTACTCTGTTGTAAGTTGCTATAACGGTCGTACAGCCCATTATTCAGGCAGATCTACCAACGAATTAAAATATTCCAAATCCTCCGGCACACCCAATCCATACATACCGGCCCGGTCTGAACCAATATTCAAATAGCCGATACGCTGTTCTTTATTCACCATGTAATTGTAGGCTGGAGCGACATAAAATTCGTTGTTGGTACGATCATCGCGGGCCATCATTTCTTTGGCTGCTTGCACAAAATCACGCCCATGCAAGTAATTATAGATACCTACCGTAGCTTCACTGGAAACAACCTTTTTCTCAACGACCTCTACAACCTCGTCACTTCCATTAAGCCGAACAAAAGACCATTTTGCGTCATTCGCAGTCATCGTCATGATGAATCCGTCGAAAGCGCCTTCCACCATCTTTGCTAAATAGGCATCAATCGAAACAGAAACATACTGATCGCAATTTGCGATCATCAATGCGTCGTCATTATCGATAAATCGCTCGGCCAGTAAAACGGTACACGCAGCCCCTTCTGTTACATGATCGATGGGAATAATTTCTGTATTTGGTCCTGCAGCACGAAGCGTCGCTGCAAGATCAAACTGATCCAAGTGTTCTTTTTGGCAAATAAAAACAAATCGGTGAGGCACCGAAGGTCTAAGGTTTTCTATCACAACCTCGATCATGGGACGACCATGTACTGTTAATAATGGTTTAGGTAACAAATAGCCCGCTTTAGTGAAGCGACTACCGCGACCAGCCATTGGAATAACTATATTAATCATAAGAACTCTCTACAAGATATTTATCGCCCTGGACAGCAGGAATTTTAACTACAAATGTTATTACGTCAGTCAAGGCTTCAAAATCCGTCGCATCTCCAGGTCGAATTTCAAGGATAGTATCGCGTCCATATTCCAGACCATTCATTCGAACCTTGCCTTCAACGATAACGGTAAATTCTGTTGCAATTTGGTGCACATGCAAGGCTTCGTGGTCGCCAGCGGCATAGCGTTTGACTGCACACTCAAACTGATCGGTCTTAAAAACGGTTGGAAGAAATGGCCCTATAAACCATCCTTTTATCATCGAATCCAACTTGTATTGATTGGCCACAGGCTTTACCTCTAGTTATTTAATTTACAAAAATGGCAACAGAAACAATCTGAATCAGTTTCCAAAAAACTTACTACGACGCAGTCTAAAAAAAGTATAGCCAAGCAATCCGAACTTAATCTTATTAAAAAGTTTTGAATTCTTCATCCCACTTCTTACGAAGCCACGGTTATCGAAAAGGTTTGAGTCTGAAAACCCGAGAGAGCTTGGCGCATACTTAAACCACTTACTCTTTTCGACTAAATGCTCATAATGTAGCAAGTTTTTGTTGACCGCATAATGTTTTGAGCCATCAATTACCTTGTGCTCAAACTCCCAAATCGAGCCGCTCTGCGTTAATATTTTAAGCAAATATGAACGGTCCCAAATCGCCGCCTGAAGTGACGTATAGTAGGGCTCATCATAAACGAGTCGATTAACTCGCTCAACGCCACACCTCAAGTTCTTAAAAAGCTGAAAAAATCTACCTACCGCAGAACGCTCGAGTGGTTTCAACCTTAGATAGTCAATTTGCCGCCCCCTCATCAAATTCAAAAAATGTGACAATTCATTTGAATCAACCTTCTCATGAAACAAAAAATCATCGAGTATTAGAATGATGTAATGGAACTGCTGCGGCAACGCGTTGATCTGTGATTCAAGTTCCGTTCGCCATCCGGAGACTGGCGCTGTGATAGTTTGAAAAGGAGCATCCGCAGTCTTTTCGTTAAGACCGACATAAAAAGTAAAATCTGTCACCGGCCAGTTTCTGACAACGCTCCCCGATACTAGACTGAATACGTCGAAGGTGTTGTCGGAAGAAGATACAAACAAGCAACAATCATCCATCAATTTTCTTCTTTCTCGAACCAGAAACAGCCACAGCCATAAAGCTGCAAATCCGCCATCGCCTCAGTGGCATGACGTATCAAACCGCCCTCAAATTCATCGTCGGGAATCAGCGCGAATTCCTTTAGTTGAAATCCTTCAAACATGCTGACAACCTGGCGGTAGGTATAAATTCTGTGTGCATTGAATTTTATAATCGACCTCCCGCCAACTGGAACAACAAATAATAATGTCCCGCTCGGCGCCACGACACGTTTGAGTTCGTTTATTGCCTTCACATCTCCGTCATAATCCAAGGGGTCCCCGTATCGACCAAGGCCTATGTGTTCCACAACGTGCATACACGAAAGTGAATTGATGCTATCGCTAACAAAAGGAAGTGCACATAGATCACCCTGATGGCAATTGACTCCAACCAGTCCAAGTTTAGCTGGTCGATAATCGTAGAACTCCACCGGAACAAATGCTGATACGTTAGCAATAAAGTTCAGCGAACTGGAAATATCAGTATGTACGACGGGTCTTGATTCAGCGATTATTCGTGATGCCCAAGCCGTATGAAACACATAGTGACGATCAAACCCGGTGTTTGGTGTGGCATCGAAAAGGCATAGATGTAAATCAGTTAAACTCAGCGAAAATCTTGGCCGAGCGATGAATTTCATCCTCACGAATTGCACTGCCACAAGAAAAAAAAACGCCACCGCAAAAAGGCGATTCTTTACTCGTCTAACAATTTTTTTAATAAGGCTTCTATTAATTTTCAATGACCTCTCCTATTGCTTAACAACTTATACATATAACTGGAATAGGTCAGGAGTTGCTTAACAATTTGGTAGCGAACTGGAACTGCCCATATCAAACGGCTAGCCAAATTGAGTGTTGGTGGCCGCTGCATATCCTCAAATGAATATACTTTAGGAACGTAGCTTTCATATTCTTTCCACCAATTTATGGTAAACCCCTGACGTATCGGTCGAAACGGAACCTTTTTTGATGCATTAAACCAACAAATGCCAAGGTAGTCGTCGTTTATTAAAGTGAAGTACTTGCCTATAATTTCCGGATGAGTCAAATTGATACCATATTTCTTCTCAATGCAATCCTTAAAAATAGCGTACAGCTCGGTGTGCGCGTCATAAACATAAATCCCTCGCAAACTATACTCCTTGTCGCAGTAAATTATCGTATCCGGTTTGCTACCTTTGCAGATATTGAGTTCCTGCCGCATTCGGTCCGGCATATTGAATTCAAGTTCATATGAAAACGCATCGTCCGACCAAAGAAGCTGAGCACCTTCCATTGTGGAGAAAGAATATAGATCGGGAAAAGATGAAAACCAATCGGGATGAACGGACAAGTGGCGAAAGCTTCCAGTAACAATACGCCCTCCCAGCTCATTTTGTGAACCAAGGCGGCACAGTCGAAGCAAATCGTTCACGTCGAGGCGAGTTGGCAGCATGTCGGTTCGCCATTTCAGCACGTGCGTGCAATCTCTATCTGCCAGCAATTCAAGTCCGCGTGCCGTTGTATAGCGTTGCAGATTTCGGTTTGTCACCCCGGTCACTGCTGGCTTTTCGTTCAGTATCAGCTCATAATCGCCAACAGGGCAAAGTTCCTCGTTATCCTTCCATGTGGACACCACAATAAGATCAAACTGCTTAGATAGCTCATCAATAATAGGCTTTAAAGGGACCCGTATATCGCCTTGAATTATGCAGCCTAACTTCAAGATGCATCTCCATAACCACGTGTCAATCCACCACAATTTTGTTGATTCGCCTGACTCTCTTTTTTATTCCACTGTTCCAAAAAAGCTGCATTTGTTGATTTTGAATAGTGATAAGGAAATTTATCTTCTTCGTGCCAATCCACTTTATCGTCATCAATAGAAATATTAGTGATATTAGAATGTTTCTCTTCGATTTTCTTCATAACTCTTAAAATTTCAGCCCCTCTTTCCTTGTATATCTTTCTTTCATCAAGAGATGTTGGGAAATGTAAAAATATTATGCGTTTATCTGGGTAGAGAGAATCTAACAAGTCAAAGAATTTTAGATATGCGTTTTCAATATCGTCTATTGGAAGCAGGCCATGATTTTCAAATAACACATCAAATTCTTGCGTATGCTTGATGTCCGAATAATGGCAGCTAAACGACCAGCCTTCTTGCTTATGGCTGAACTTCTGGTCGGTCAGTTCAGAAAAAGAATCCATCAGGATAAAATCACAACCTTTCCATTTAAGCCACGGTAGAGATTCTTGCTCTTTAATCAATGGATAAATATCGGTACGTGACATATGGCTTCTTATTTGTTTTGACTTAGGCCTCTCCTTTCCATCAATCCACTCACATAAGAGATCGACCCGAGTCTTCTGTTGGTTGATAAGTAAGGCACTTTTATCTTTACCATGACGCAACGAAAAAATATCCTTCCCCAAACAAGCCACTCGCCCAAGCACTATTCTTTTCTGAAAAAATGGCGTTAAAATTAGATAATACAAAAGCTTCTGTTTTGCGCTTAAGGCTTTACGAAGCAAAAGTCTTGCGAGATTCAAAAAACCAATAATAAATTGGTGTTTGCCGCACTTATTCCAATAGATAATATACTGCACAAGCAAGAGCTTGGCACTTTCAATAAGGGGTTTATTGTACTCAATTGGTAGCGTGTCAAATTTGAACTTATTTGAATGCAAAAATGTCCCAATTTTTCGGTCACGCCAGACTATTTTTGTCCAGATTGATTCTGGTAGTACGCCAATATGCTGAGATATGAATCTGTTCCACATTTTTCTTCCTTTTTCTAAGTCTAAAAAAAATGAACGTAGGAAACGCACCCGCCCTAACAAGCTCACTTTATACCCTAAATAATAGCCAAATGACTCGCAACATTTGATCCCCATATCAAAAGCTATTGAAGGATGAATTGCATAGCCTCCGTATTTTACTATCTCAGTTAGATAATCAATAAATTCGTTTTTCTTTGCCACATAGATAAAGTCGCCCATGTAAAATGAACTTGACATAAGCTCGGACACATATAACCTGCTAGTGTTTTGACTAGTTACTTTATTTACCCATGCCCAAAATTCTTCCGGCATGAGCATGTCACTTCTTATTTTTACAAAATGCGAAATCTTGCTGTTTTGCCCAAGTAAAGTCTCAGCACCATTTAAAACACCATAATGTTGCTTGTAACGGTGATCTGGATCGAATTTTACCGGCATACTTACTTGTGTTAATTCAATTTTTTGAACCGCAAGCGCTTCTAAAATGGCTATTTCTTGATCATTTACCGCTTTCCATGCCACTACAATGTAACAATAGCCATACATAGACATATTGCTCACATTGGCCAAAATGGTGTCACACACGTTAAAACCAACCATGGAATTATTAGGTCCCTGGCCGAAGGTAACTAACGGCCCTTGAATTATTACTCCTACTCGTGCCTGCATTGATGGCTTCAATTTATCTTACCCAACTATTTAAATTGCATAACTTACTTATAGCTTGACGGCCAACTTGTGTAGCAGCAGCCGTAGCCAACACCATACTCGCACCACCACCGATTATATAAGCGGCCTCTTGTAGCTGAGTCATTGCCACTCGGGCCTCATGTAGTACTAACATTCCTGTTGAGAATAACAAGGCGGCCACCAATGGCCAGAAAACATCTGCACCGTACCACTTCCATTTTTCTTGCTTAAGGATTCTGGAATGCATCGCTGGAATAGAAAACAACACAAACCCTGCATTGACCACTACCCAAACCCACGCTGCCGCTATAGCACCATGCTGTGGCACCAATATTAGTAAAGCCGGAATCATTATTGCGACAGCAAATGAGTTCACGACAATGGTGAGCTTAAGCCATCCAGATGCAATTTGGGCTGTATAGGGTACATTCATCAGACAACTTAGTGCAGCACCAATAACCCATACCGATAGAATAGGTGCTACGGCTTGGCTAGTCGCTATATCTCGCGTCCAAAGGAAGAGTATTTCTTGAGAAAAAAAACAAAGAATTAAGGCAGCCGGAATAACAGCAATCGTGAGCAATTGTGCAAATTTATGATACTGCTCTGCAAAAGTCTTTTCATCGCCAGCGGCAATAAGTGCAGTGAATCGAGGAAAAGCAACATTGCTGATTGGAATAGAAAGTGCAGTAAGTGCGCCAGCCACCGTTGTGGCAAGAGTGAAATATCCAAATTGTTCTAAGGTTAATAGCTTAGATAATAAAAGCTTATCCACCTGCGTCATAAGTGTCGCTAGCACGGTGATTGTTGTCATTCCCGCTGCGAAGCGACTAATCCCTTTGAGCGCACCCATACTGAATTTCGGAGATTGCGGCGGGTCGGGCAAAACCTTTCTAATTTTCCAAGCAAACACCGCAATTTCAATCGTCCCAATTATGCCTTGGTAAACAAAGAATGCCTGTATTGTTGGTGCCAAGTAAGCTAATACGGCAACTGCGCCTACTCCGCGAATTGTAGAAAAACATGCATTAACAAAATTAAGCCAAACGTGATGCTCCAAACCCAAGAGTGCACTTCGGTATAGCGTACTTATCCATCGCAGTCCAATGATGACACCCGTAATCGCAAGTGCTTGAGTAACAGTTTTAATTGTGAGAGTCTGAGCATTTAGCCAATCAGTAGCAATCCACGAAGATAATCCCATTACAAGGAACATTATCAAAACACCACTTCCCAAGAACACAATCTCCATTGACCTAAGAAGATTATGAATGCTTTGCGGAGTATGCATACCCGCGGTAAATCGTGCCATTTCTCTATTGAGGGTAGGCGTTAGCCCCATATCCAGCAATGCGAACCAACCCTGCAGTGATAGAAACACGCCGATCAGACCATATGCCTCAATACCAAGATATTTTATGTATAAAGGCACAAAAGCCAGTCCCATCACAGCTGACCAGCCTGTCCCGAAATAGTTGGCGATGAGGTTACGTTTCACCATTTTGCTCTACTTATCGCAAACGCTAACTAATTTTCGGTGCTGGTTTGTATACCACTCCATTGCTTCTTTTAATCCCTCGCCAATTCTGTATTTTGGCGCGTATCCAAGCAGTGTGCTTGCCTTGGAAATATCTGCTAGAGAATGGCGCACGTCTCCTGCACGGTAATCACGATAAATTGGCTTTGCTTGGGCGAGATGAGGATATTGATTCGCTAAGTTAACCCGTAATGCTTCATAAAGCTGGATGAGAGTGGTGCGGTAACCCACGGCAACGTTATAAACCTGGTTAGTCGCTACGGGATTTTCTGTTGTGGCGGCAAGTAAGTTAATTTGCAGCACATTTTCTATATAGCAGAAGTCGCGACTGGTTTCGCCATCGCCATTGATATAAACAGGTTCGTCTTTGATGAGCGATGAAACCCACTTGGGGATCACCGCAGCATAGGCTCCTTCGGGGTCCTGGCGACGACCGAAGATGTTGAAATAGCGCAGACCGATGGTCTTGAAACCGTAGGTACGGGCGAAGACGTCGGCGTAGAGTTCGTTCACCAGTTTAGTGACGGCGTAGGGGGATAGCGGTTTGCCGATCTTGTCTTCTACCTTGGGCAGGTCGGGGTGGTCGCCATAGGTGGAGCTGCTTGCGGCGTAGACGAAGCGTTTTACTTTGGCATCGCGTGCGGCAACCAGCATATTTAAGAAACCAGAGATGTTGGTTTCATTGGTTGCAGTGGGGTCTTCGAGGCTGCGCGGCACGGAACCTAGGGCGGCTTGGTGGAGGACGAAGTCGACGCCCTGGCAGGCCTTTTGGCAGTCGGCCAGCTCGCGGATGTCGCCTTTAATGAAGTTGAAGTTGGCCCACTGTTTTGGGCTGACCAGTGATTGCACTTCATTCAGGTTGTGCTGGTGGCCGGTGGCGAAGATGTCGAGGCCTACCACGCGCTGATTGAGTTTGAGCAGGGCCTCCAGCAGGTTGCTGCCGATGAAGCCAGCCACACCGGTGATGAGCCAGGTATGGGGCTCAGCGGCAAGACGAGTTTGGAGTTGGTCGTAGGCGGTCATGGGCAAACTCACAGGCGCCAAAGGCATGCGCCTGCGGCTGTAATGGCTTCGGGCAAATAGGCGGATTTGATGTCGATGAACACGCCGCCAGATTTCAGCGGGGCCAGCAGATTGGCGACGGGCTGCTCGGTGTATTCAGCATGTGACACGGCAGCGACGATGGCGTCGGCGTTCTGGGGCAACTGCCCCCACTCGCTGAGCGTGATCCCGTATTCGTGCAGCGCTTGCTCGGGCTCGGCCAGGGGGTCGTGCACATGCACTTCACAGCCGAAGTCTTGCAACTCCTTCACCAGGTCGGCCACCTTGCTGTTGCGAAGGTCGGAGCAGTTTTCTTTAAATGTAAGGCCCAGCACAATGACTTTGGCACCCTTGATGTTGATGCCGTTACCAATCATTTGCTTGATAGTTTGCTGCGCTACGTAGGCGGCCATGCCATCGTTGATGCGGCGGCCGGCCAGAATGACTTGCGGGTGGTAGCCCAGCATCTCGGCCTTGTGGGTTAGGTAATACGGGTCCACGCCGATGCAGTGCCCGCCCACCAGCCCCGGGCGGAAGGGCAAAAAGTTCCACTTGGTGCCGGCGGCCTTGAGCACTTCCAGCGTGTCGATGCCGACGCGCTCGAAGATGATGGCCAACTCATTCATCAGGGCGATGTTGAGGTCGCGCTGGGTGTTTTCAATGACCTTGGCGGCTTCAGCCACCTTGATGCTGCTGGCCTTGTAAACCCCTGCGGTGATGATGCTGCCGTACACCTCGGCTACCTTGTCAAGGGTGGCTGGGGTGTCACCCGACACCACCTTGACAATCTTGGTAACGGTGCGCTCCTTGTCGCCAGGGTTAATGCGCTCCGGGCTGTAACCGACCCAGAAGTCCCGCTTCCACTTGAGGCCGGAGTGCTTTTCCAGAATAGGAATGCACACCTCTTCAGTCGCCCCAGGATAGACGGTGGACTCATACACCACAATGGCGCCGCGCTTTATGTGCTTGCCCACGGTTTCACTGCTCTTGATGAGGGGCGTGAAGTCGGGCTGGTGCGCCGCACCCACCGGAGTGGGCACAGCGATGATGATGAAGTCAGCCTCTTTCAACACTGCGGGGTCGGTGTGGCACTGGAGGTGGGTGGCGGCCTGTAGGTCTTGCGTTCTAACTTCACCAGTGGGGTCGATGTGGCGGTGATACGCGGCCACTTTGTCAGCGGAGGGATCCAAGCCGAGGGTAGGCATTTTTTTGCCGAATTCAACGGCAAGGGGAAGGCCCACGTAACCCAGGCCAACGATTGCGATGGTGACGGATTTCATAGTTACTCCACGCTCACATTTACTTGGTAGCCATTTGCTTTAAGTAGCGCGTGCTGTTTGGCTTGCGCCAGGTCATGGGCGACCATTTCTTTACACATTTCTTGGGCGGTGATTTCGGGTACCCAGCCGAGTTTTTGTTTGGCTTTGGTGGGGTCACCCAGCAGGGTTTCGACTTCTGTGGGGCGGAAGTAGCGGGGGTCGATTTTGACCACTGGCTTGTCGTGCCAATATCCGACTTCATTAACGCCCTCGCCTTCCCAGCGCAGGGGCATGCCCAGCTCTGCGGCGGTCCATTCAATAAACTGGCGAACGCTGTATTGCTTGCCGGTGGCAATGACGAAGTCTTCTGGTGTGTCTTGCTGCAGCATCATCCACTGCATGCGCACGTAGTCTTTGGCGTGGCCCCAGTCGCGCAAGGCGTCGATGTTGCCCATGTACAGGCAGTCTTCCAAGCCTTGGCTGATGTTGGCCAAGCCGCGGGTGATTTTGCGGGTCACAAAGGTTTCGCCGCGGCGCGGGCTTTCGTGGTTGAACAAGATGCCGTTGCAGGCATACATGCCGTAGGCCTCGCGGTAGTTGACGCAGATCCAGTAGGCGTAGAGCTTGGCCACGGCGTAGGGGCTGCGGGGGTAGAAAGGTGTGGTTTCTTTTTGGGGGGTTTCTTGCACCAAGCCGTACAGCTCGGAGGTAGAAGCTTGGTAAAAGCGGGTTTTCTTTTCTAGGCCCAGGATGCGAATGGCTTCCAGGATGCGCAGCGTGCCCATGCCGTCTACGTCTGCCGTGTATTCGGGGCTTTCAAAGCTGACAGCTACGTGGCTTTGGGCGCCGAGGTTGTAGATCTCGTCGGGCTGGGTTTCTTGAATGATGCGGGTCAGGTTGCTGCTGTCGCTCAAGTCCCCGTAGTGCAGCTTGAGGTTGGCGTGTTCAATGTGCGGGTCTTGGTAAATGTGGTCAATGCGCTGGGTGTTGAACGAGCTGGCGCGGCGCTTGATACCGTGGACGATGTAGCCTTTTTCCAGTAAAAATTCAGCGAGGTAGGAGCCGTCTTGGCCTGTGATGCCGGTGATGAGGGCGACTTTGGGTTGATTGGACATGGTTCGGGGTTCAGGGTTCGGGTTCATGGATTGCCGCGCTTCGCTCGCAATGACGCCAAGAAATCTTGGTAGGCCAGCGCCAAGCCGTCTTGCAGACTGACATTGGCTTGCCAGCCCAGCGCATTCAGGCGGCTACTGTCCATCAGCTTGCGGGGCGCGCCGTCGGGTTTGCTGGTGTCAAAGTCAATCTCGCCCTGGTAGCCCACCACCTGGCCGACGGTGCGTGCCAGTTCGGCAATCGTGATGTCGCTGCCAAAACCGACGTTGATGTGGCTTTGCATCGGGGCGGTGTGTTGGTCGTAGGTGGCTTTGGGCAGGTGCATGACGTGCACGCTGGCGGCTGCCATGTCGTCTACGTACAAAAACTCTCTAGACGGGGTCCCTGTGCCCCAAATGGTGACTTTCGGCGCTTGATTGACTTTGGCTTCATGAAAGCGGCGGATCAGCGCGGGGATGACGTGGGAGTTTTCGGGGTGGTAGTTGTCGCCCGGGCCATACAGGTTGGTGGGCATGACGCTGCGGTAGTCCACACCGTAGCTGGCGCCATACTGGCGGTTGTAGCTTTCACAGAGCTTGATGCCGGCAATTTTGGCAATGGCATAGGGCTCGTTGGTGGGTTCTAGCAGGCCGGTGAGCAAGGCGGATTCGCTCATGGGCTGCGGGGCTTGCCGTGGGTAAATGCAGCTTGAGCCCAAAAACAACAGCTTTTGCACGCCGTTTTGAAAGGCGGCTTCAATCACGTTGGCCTGCATCATCAGGTTTTGGTAGATGAAGTCGGCTGGGTAGGTGTTGTTGGCGTGAATGCCGCCTACCTTGGCGGCAGCCAGATAAACCTGGCTTGGCTTTTCTTGTTTGAAAAAGGCTTGTACGGCGGCTTGGTTGGTCAGGTCCAGCTCGGCGTGGGTGCGGGTGATGATGATTGCTGGGGGCATGGATTGCCGCGCTTCGCTCGCAATGACGTTGCTCTGAAGGTGTTTGACGATCGCCGAGCCGACCATGCCGCGGTGGCCTGCAACGTAAATTTTGGCTTGCTCGCTCATTTAGGTTGTTCTGCCGTAAGTGTCTTCAAACCGAACAATGTCGTCTTCACCCAAATAGCTGCCCGACTGCACCTCGATGATTTCCAGCGGGATGCTGCCGGGGTTTTTCAGGCGATGTATTTCACCCAAGGGGATGTAGGTGGACTGGTTTTCTGTGAGCAAGATGACTTTGTCACCGTTGGTGATTTCTGCTGTGCCTTTGACCACAATCCAG
>Ga0105055_10005773_pt1 | contig 17304 bp, 29 predicted proteins | sample BON03_FD_78090 | JGI IMG/M metagenome (GOLD analysis project Ga0105055, IMG submission 78090) | Freshwater microbial communities from Lake Bonney liftoff mats and glacier meltwater in Antarctica - BON-03 | ecosystem: Environmental > Aquatic > Freshwater > Ice > Glacier meltwater | place: Lake...
ATTGCTAGAGTGAAAGGAGAAATGGTGGGGTGGGAATCCATGCACCAACCTGGAGGAGGCGGGCCACCGTTGTCTCATAAAGGCGGAGAGGCAGCCATTTGAGCGTAATGACAGCCAGAGCCAGCGCCTGAGAAATGAATAAAGAGAAGGGGGAAATTTGAGCAGGCTAGCGGTGCGTCGTGCTTTCTCTTTGTCCCTGCGTGCAAACTCACCTCCTCCTCCTCGGAGGCTTCCTTGAGAAGCGGCGCGAGGCGCAGCAGCCGCTCCAGGCAAGCCGGGGCAAGGTGCTGGCGGTGGTGACGGAGGGCGGGCAGGTGAAGAAAGTCTAGAAGGGAGCTCAGCACGAGGAGCGAGGCGCGCGGCGACGAAGACTGGAAGGGGAGAGTGGGGGGAACGGACAGAGGGAGGGAGACAAGGTAGTGTAAGATGCAAAAGAAGCAAAGATGACATATAAACTTCCTTCCCCTTTGCCCCTCTCCCTGTCTCTTGTTTTCCTTGCATCTCACGTTAAGGGCCGCGGGCAGGAGATGGGTAAGGATCCACTCGTTACTGGCCTGACGGTAGTGGCTGGCCCAGTAGACGGCCGCCGAGGGCAGCGGAACCAAGGCGCTCCTGATGGAAGTCGAGAAAGGGAGAGGGGGAGATGAGGATGAGAGGGAGAGTTTTTAACGTAGATTAGGCGGGTGTGTACGTACTTGTCTCGCGGGGGATTAAGGTGCAAACCCTGAGCGTTGGTGGTCTCAAGGAGGGCGTAAGAGAAGAGGCGAGACAGGAAAGAGAGGGCGGAGGCGGAGGAGGAGGAGGAAGAGAAGGAGGAAAACGAGGATGCACGGAGGAGCAGACGAGGGAGGCGGGCAAGCCCTTGCCTGTGTGATTGATTGTCAAAGGGAGCGGGGATTAAATTTGTGGCTGAAAGACGTACAAGTGTGAAGGGAGAGGAGGGTGGGTAGGGTGCAAAGGGAGGAAATGAGGGCTCACCGGAAAAGGGAGAGTGTGATCTCTTGCGCCGACTCGGCTGGAAGCGGCTTGCTCGTCCTCCTCAGCAGTATCGCGACCTCACTTGCTAGCGCACGTGGCGCTCCTGCCTCCAGCGTCGCGTCTAGGGCATGGAAAGCGGCGGCGCTGGTGCGGTCATGCGGGGACTCGCTGGCCTGGGCATGCATAGGAAGTAGGAAGGGAAATAAGGCAGAACGAAGGGTTCAGAATGGTAAGAAAACGGTAAGGCAAAGGAAAACAGAGGGGCTACCTCTCGGTCCGCTTCCCCGCTGTCCTCCTCCTTACCTCAAATAGAAGCTTGAGGAGGTCCATGATACCATCCCGCGCCTCTTGCCGGAAGCGCGTCTCGTCCTCTTGGGAGGGGAAGGGGGCCAGCACTTGGGAGAGGGACAGAGTGTCCACGCCAGCTGCCATCCGGGGCAAAGCCTCGCCTCCAACATGCAAGAGGACCGCCCCCCGAAGCCGACGCCGGGGGCTGGAAGGGGAGAGCGCCTGCTTGAGGGCGGCGAGGAAGGCGCTGTCTCTGTGGGTGATGTATAGGCTTTGGTTAGGGCGCGGCACATGGGGGGGGAGAAGGCGGGAAAAGTCGCGTCCACTATGTTAAGATAATTGGCATTAAATCGAACAGAAGGGAGAGAATGGTTTGGAAGTTGGCTGAGAAATGAAGTAAAGTTGACATACCGTAGCAGTACCACCAGGTGTGCGTCCGTCACAGTGTTCAGCAAGGCACGAAGGGCCCACACGCCGACGTCTCCGCTCTCTTTCGGCCCTCCTTCCTCCAAGCCCTCCTCCTCGTCGTCTCCATCCTCCTTGCCATCGTGTTTTCCTCCTTCCTCCTTTGCCCCCCCAACTTCACTCAACACGGCGGCCACAAGCCTCTCTACCAACTCGGGCGCGGCCAGGACGTGCGGGGCCAGCGCTTTACCCTGGGCCAGAACCCGGTAGGTAAGCAGATGGACGCCCGGGGCGGCCGCGGCATCGAGACCCTGGGATAGGAGGCCAGCGAGCATCGACCGCGGCATGTGACGGGCGGCCGCGGGCAAGGGGGCTCCGGCAGCTGCAGCTGCAGGAGGAGGAAGGGGGGGAGAAGGGAGGAGGAGCTGCTGAAGCGAGGCTTCCAAATGTTTGGCGCTTCCACCGCCCCCGTCCACTCCCCCCATAAAGGCAGACGTCTTGGCCGCCTTCATGCCTGTGTTTGTGTATACATATGTGAGGGTGGTTAGGCCACGGCCTCGGGCTCCTCGCCGAAGAAGCAAGGCGTGCTCATGGCTGATGCCCTACCACACTCCCCCATTCTTTTCAAATAAGAGCCTCGCGGGCACCGCAGCATAGAAGCGTCGTCGCGCACCAACAGGGTCACCAGAGGGTCCTTATTTGTCGCTCTTTATGGCGGCGGGGTCGCGTGTGTGTGGGCGTGGTATTGCGCAAGACCGAGAAGCCAGAGCATTGACTTGCCTCCAGGCCCATTGCTTGCCCCTGATGCCCATGCAAGACAGAAAGTTCGCCTCTGTACCCTGGCTGCCCTTCTGCCAACAACATCTAACGATGTACTGATCGCACGCTTCCATTCCCCCCGCCAACTCTGCTGGCTAGGCAAGCACCATGGCCCGGAGAAGATGCTCCGTGGCCTCGTCGCTGCTCCTGGTCTTGCTCTGCCTGGCCCGCCCAGTGGCTGCCAAGGAAGGAGACAAGAACCCGATGGTAAGTAAGGGAAGGGTCTGTGTGTAATCCTTGCTCATAAAGGCCATGGAAAATGTGCCGTCGACATGGGGATTTGTACTTTCAAGGCAAGGAACCTTGGGCGTGTCCATCGGGTGTACGTAGGTCTCCCCTAGTATTGACGCGCCCCTTACAACCAAACACATGACGCCTAGGTATACGACGGCGGCGCATGGCACGATTTGGACGAGGGCCCAATGCCTGGAGAACCCCAACCGTAAGTGATCCTTCGCCATCCTTCCTCTTGTGTCGTCACCTCAAACCTCCCTCTGCCATCCTCCCACTTCCGCAGGTACCCTCCTGCCTCGGACTCCTGGCAGCAGCCGGAGACCACCATCCACGTGCAGATTTCGTCTTTCCGGGACCACCGGTGCCCCAAGTAAGTGCCGACTTAGGAGGGAGGGGGCGAAAGGCATAAAACGGCTGACCGCATAGGTAGATGCTCTCGCCTGCTGCGTGCTTACAATGATGTTCCATTCTTATTTCCTCCCTCAGGACGCTGTACAACCTGTTCACCAAGGCCAAGTACCCCGACCGAGTGCACGCCGGGGTCGTCCAGCAGAACAGCCAGGGGGATGTTGGTGAGAGAAGGGGGGGAGGGAGGGAGGGCTAAGGTTGAAGTTGTGAGGAAGTTCCCAATGACGGACGGACTCACCACCGTCTTCCTTCTGACTTTTTTCTACCCTAGACTGCCTTTTCGGCTACTGCCAGATGATGAAGAAGGAGCATGGCCTAGAACCTCTCGTGGACCCGCTGCCCACCAGGAGCCGCCTCGTACGTGCAGGGGGAGGGGCGGGCATTGAGGGATGCAGGCAGAGGGGTGGGGAAATGCACGCATAGTACTAGCATTTCAAAAGATCCTGATTGCTTGTCTTTTTCCCTCCTTTCCCCTTCCTCTCGTCTTTCCTCTCCCGGCAGGGTCAGTCGGTGCTGGAGAACTGTCCCCACGTGAACCAGATCAAGATCATGCGCGTGTCGGCCGAAGAGGCCAAGGGCCCCACCTATGGCCGGTGAGGAAGAAGAGAGGAAAGGGCAGGAGGGATATAACGGAGAAAGGGGTAATTTGCTCAGAAGCAAGGAAAAGAGATGAAGAAGAAGGAAAGAGCGCTCACTGACACACACACACGCCCGCGACAGGTACCTGGGCTCGAAGCTGATTGAGGAGGAGGAGTTTTGCATGCAGACCGACGCCCACATGGACGTAAGTGCACGCCAACCTTGCCTTTTATATGTTATTAAATTTCCCTCCCTCACCGCCGCTCCCTCTTTCTTCTCTCCTCTCCCTCCCTCTCTGCGCAGTTCCTGTTCGAGTGGGACGCGCTGCTGCTGGACATGTGGGGGCTGACCCAGAACGAGTACGGCGTGCTCTCCACCTACGTCCCGCGCTTCGAGGAGATGGGCCTCAACGGCAACGAGCGGTGGGAGGTGCGTGTGGATAGGCTCAAGGAAAGGGAAAGGGAGAGGGGGGGAGGGCTGGCAGGGAACAAGGACGCGACGTGCCATCCTAGACTCATTCCTTTTTTTGCTGCAGGTGCCACACATTTGCCGGGCCTTTTTCACACCGGGGGATGCCATGCCGCGGAACGAGCAAGCCAAGGCCGCCATGTGGCTGACACGGTACGAGGGGAGGGGGAGGGAGAGAAGGAGGGAAGGAGGAAAGAAAAGAACGCCTGTTAGTCAGCCCATATCTTGCCCTTCGACATTTCCTCTCACCGCCCATCCACCCTCCCATCCTGACTCCTCACAGCCCCAAGATGACGAGCACTTGGGCCGCGGGCTTTGCTTTCAACAAGGTAAGAATCTTAAAGGAAGAAGGGAGAGCCAGCGAGGGAGGATGTAAACAAAAGGCCTAGAATATGTACTTAGATTTTTTACCCTTCTCTTCCTTCCTTTTTTACTCTTCCGCTCCCGTAGTGCCACGCCGACAAGCGCACGCCATACGATCCGCATTTGCCTTCGCTTTTTGATGGCGAGGAGTACTCTAGGTTCGCCCGCCTTTGGACACGGTAAGGCCACCGTGAAGGATGGAAGGAGGGAGGGAGGGAGGACGAGGCCAAGACTCACGCATACATTTCTCCGTCGCACCTACTCGTAAACCCACAGGGGCTACGACGTGTACACGCCGCACCGGTCCATCGTTTATCATGACTACAACCACGGGCCCGACACCTCCGTAACCTCCTCTTGGTCGCGCAAGGCACAGGAGCTCCAGGTACGTTGTTACGGGAAGGGAAAGAGGGGGGGAGGGAAGGAGGGAGGGGTGGGTTGCAGAGCATCAAACGGGTCTCCACAAGATCCCTCGCTTGCCGACTCATATTCACGTCCTTCTGCTGTTTCTTCCCCCCTCCCCCAGCGCTCCCGAAACAGGCTCAAGGTGATGCTTGGCTACAAGGACGCCCCCATCGCCAGAAATAGCACCGAGGCGCACGATGTCATGGGACGGTGGGACCTGGGCACGCGCCGCAGCCTCGCACAGCTCATCGACTTCACGGGCGTCGACACCATCAACCACGAGGTGCGGAGGGTGGGAGGGAGGGCGTGAGTTGTATACTCCTACGCGCGTCTACGCTTTTTCTTTTGAGAGGGTAATTAGCTGCGGCACTCACCTCTTTCTCTGTCTTCCTGCAGGTGGTTCACTCCTCGTGCCAGCGGCTGGCCTGGGTGCCATTCGAGCAGGATGGTGAGGGCCTGGACGATGACCAAGACCCCATGCAGCCTTCCTCCTTCCATTCCCACACTCAGCGCCTGCTGGAGGAGGGGCAAAAAGAGCAGCCGCAAGAAAAGAGAAGGAAGTCCTCGGCCTTCCGGAAGAACTGGAGCACTAAGGTATAGTCAATTTGGAGGGTGAAAAGGAGGCTGGCAGCGAGAACCTGTCATGGCAGCCTGTGTATCTATATGTGTGTGTCTCTCTCTCACCTTTTGCCCCTTCCTTGGTCTTCTACCCCAACCCTGAAGTAGTCTCTCACACTTCTGCAACCCCTGCTTCCTTCCCCCTTCTCTTCCCTCAGAACGCTCCCTGGACCTTCACGGTGCTGTGGCTGGGCTTGGCAGCCTTGGTGGGCCTCCTTGTCAAGCGTCAACGGGCCGCAGCCTCCTCCTCCTCCTTCTTGCCATCCTCTTCCTCCTCACCCTACAACAGCAATAGAAGAGCTTTCGCGTCGCCCTCTCCCTATGAGCATCGACGAGGGCCGGGCGAAGGACGGGGAGGAGGGCTCTTTGCCGCTCCGCTTACCTATTCCCCCCTTCACTCCTCCTCCGCCTCTGGCACTTCCGCACGGCGGCAATACGGGGGCGGGGAAGAGGGGGCCGGCGGGGGGAGGGTAGTGCATCGAATGGACGTGTGAGCAAGAGAGGCTTGGAAGCCCAGATATGTGTGTAGGGAGAAACGTTGCAAAAGAAAATAGCAAAAAGCAAGCAAGCAGCATATATATATATATACAACTCATTGATGGTAATTTCATTTTCGGGGCGATGTTTCCTTTGCATTCAATTGGCTTTGTGCTTGTAGGTTAGTCAAATTATGCTTCTCTACCATTGACGCCGGCCCTCACCCACTACTGCAGGCCTCTCCATTCTTCCTACCCTCCTCTCTTCCTTAGGCGCTGCCAGCTTGCACCAGGCCGACTGCAGGCCTTCGGGCTGGTCGTCGGTGGCGGGATCGGGCAGGCATGACGCTCATGACGCGAAGCACCCCCCGCGCCACATTTGCGTCCTCGTCCGAATCGGAGCCGCTGCTGCTGCTGTCCTCGTCCTCCTCGTCCCCTTCCCCATCCTCGCTGCTAGTGCCCGAGGTCAGGTCCGTGTTGTGCTCGTCGCCTTGCAGTCGGTGCACAGCTTTCTGGTGCGCCTTTTCCTTCTCCTCCTCCTCCTCATCAGCACTGCGGGGGCGCAGGGCATGGCCCAAGTGCCTGAGGGCCAGGTTGGGCCAGAGCTTCCGGGAGGGCAGCACCATGTTTGTCATAGGCGAAGTGCGGTGGCCGCGCGCCAGCCAGGCCTCGATTGAGGCACGCTCGTAGCTGTGTCCGTCGCAACATAGTACAGGGTCCCTAGTGGGTGGAACGAAGGTTGCAAGAGAAAAAGTGTGGAAGAGAAGGGGTATGGGCCAGGGAGTATGAGAGAAGCGGAGACATGAAGGTGAGATAAGGGCAGCGGGGTGAAGGAGGAACGAAGGGAAGCTGGCGGGAGGATGCGGATTAGGAGCACAGCAGTGAATAGAGACTTTGTGCCAAGTCCGGCAGCTCCTTCGAGCATAATTGGGGAGGGCTGGCGGTGTCTTGTCGAGGACGAAGCGGAGGAGGAGCTGGAGCGGCGTGTAAGTGGATGACGGGACGTATGGTTGGCAAGGGAGCGGTTGCTCTCTGCCTTGTCCGCCTCCCGCGCGGCGACTAGCGATGTAGGCAGGTGAGTATTCCATCTCCGCAGTCTTGCCGGCTTAAGAGTTGGACGGGAAGGGAGACAATGTGTCCATTGCCTTTGCGGGGGAAGGGACGGGCGATAGGGACGCAGTAACTACTCACCTCATAATTGTCCGTGAGATGGGACAAAGAAGAGGTTCAAGTACCGCGTCGGGAAGGGGATTGGGCTGCGAAGGCGGTGGTGGTGGTGTAGACACGATTGCCACGGTGGGCTTCATCTGTAAGTGTGTGGAGTGGATGAGATGAGATCGAGGAAGTGGCGGGTCGCACCACCCCACTCAACGTAAACATTGCTTGCTGCTATTCTTCGTCGGTTGAGGAAGGCTTGCTGGAAAGGACGGCAGGCAAAGCACAAGCAAGCGGATTGCTTGGGCAATGTCAAGGTGTGCCGTTTGCGGCTGCTCTTGGTAGCTGTGCGTGTCTTGAATGGTCGTCACACACAGGGTAGGCGGTCACCGAGCTTGCAACGCATCCCTTGGAAGTATCTATTTTGAAAAAGCAAAGTGACGATCTTTGTTTGGCGCACTAAATGAGAAGGGGGAAGGGAGGGAGGGGGGAGGCGGAGGAGCCTAGAACTGCACAGTTCCGCAAGTTGCTCACGCGACCACGCTTGGGCTCTAGCGGGTGTCGTATTGTTTGGGTGCATCGTGGCTAGAAGTAAAGTGCCAATCCCAACAAGTGGTGGTGTTGACGTTGGGATGGCCCTGTTCATGCGCGCTACACCCCGCAACACTCCTGAGACAAACACGAAGAGAATAGAAATAAAAGACACTGTCGATAAACAAAGACTACTCATTTTACAAAACGTGCTTTCCTAATGAAAGGAGCCAGCACACAATGGTTTCCTGGTTGGCTTTGTGTGCTGGCGACGCACACTGCTAGAGACCCACCGTGGAAAAGCGCCTCGCCTCGTTTGGACTAGTTCAAACCCCAAAGGCTCAAAGCAACTATCAATCTCTTTGGAGGACCAGTGAATGCGCATTTGTGGCCTACAATCTTGAGCGAAGACTTGTCTTATCTGTTGAGAATTTTGATTCAGAAGTTGGCAGCAAAAAGGTGCGACGCTTTACAAGGAAAGAAAATTGAGAGTGCTTGTCGTTCGCCGTGTGTGCAATACAATTGTCGTCTTTCTTCACATGACGTTGGAAACCCACGGCGCAAAGCGCCCCAAGCCAACCAAAAGTATAGGCAGGCGTGCACGCATGCAATGAAGTTTAAGGATCTCAGAGGGGTTGTAGTGGGTTGTCTGGAGGGGAAATGTGCTTGGAAAACTCAAATTACCTGTTGTTTTTTCAGTAAAGGATTATTTTCGTTTTTAATCTTGATGTTTATACTGGAAATTGAGAAGAGTAGGAGGTCCTCTTGCTGCGTAGCACTCTTCCAAGCCAGAAGGCGAGCGTTTGAGTTTTGGCGAGTCGGCGTTAAAAATAGAGACGACATTCAAACGTCGTGCGCAAGGCACCCAATGATCCCTTAATGGGACACAGTGTAATAACCCACGCGCTTTGTGGTGGCTTTGTAAGTCGTTCATGTAGTTGTATAGGTTTTGATAAGAAAACCTCCCCCAAAATCGCTCGCTCGGGCTGGACCCTGGACCCCTCGAGAAACACCACACACCCTCATATGAATTTTGATGATGCTCATCATTACGTCTCCCCGCTTTTTTATTTCACCCCACTGCCACCCACACACGACAGCCACCACCACTGCCGGCTTTCATCTCTGTCTCGTCAACTTCGGGGGACCTCGTAACTCGGTGAGTTTGGGTTCAAAGCGCGTGCAGCACACAAAAATGCCAGGGCCCATGTTACCATCATTAAATGTTTTGGTCGTTGGTCGCTCTTGTCCCTACGCCTACCGCATGCCCCCAAACCAGGCAACGTGGCAAGCTACATGCGTCTAAAGATTCTGCATGGCCTGTTGCCCATACCGCGGTCCAAAATGTGGCACGTGAGCATCCGCTGACCCCCTCCTCCCCCACACTCCCCCCCATCTAATCATCTAATCCTAGGTCGCCTTGCTTTTTACTGACCCCCCAAGCCCCGCCCAAAGCTCTCTTTCACCACCTTTTTCCCGCACCCTGCTCGATCTCCATCATGCCGTGTAAGTAAAAGGGAGGGGAGAGGGGGGTGACGCCAAGGCACACGTGGTATTCGACTGACCTCTCAAACCAACCATCTCTCTCCATCAAACGCAGCGCTGGTCTTCAAATTCATCGTGGTCGGAAACACGGATGTCGGCAAGTCTTCCCTCCTCCTCCAGTTTGTCGAGCAGAAATTTAACGAGAAGCATGCCATGACGGTAGGGTGGATGTTTGTGCTTGTCCGAGGGATGTCTGCTGCTCTCAATTCCGTTTTCGATCACGCTCAATTTCACTTACCTTCTACCCTTTTTCTTCATGCAAATGCTTCAGATCGGCGTCGAATATGGGCTCAAGCCCGCACAGATCAAAGGCCGCGACATTCAGATCGAGATCTGGGATACGGCGGGGCAAGAATGCTACATGGCGCTCACACGATCGTGCGTTTGGGAGGAAGGGATTAAGTGGGGGGAGAGAAGGGGGTAGGGCATGCGTAGCTCTTTCTTTCTCGACTGCCGCACTCATTTGCTCCCTCTACGCCTCCTCCCTCGATAGGTACTACCGGAACGCGGACGGCTGCCTGGTTTGCTTCGACTTGACAAATAGAAGCAGCTTTGACAGCGTTTCCAAGTGGGTGGAGCACGCCCGCAACAACAGCGGCAACCCCCTCCTCGTCCTCACCCTCGTGGGCAACAAGGCCGACTGCCAAAACGGCCGGCAAATTGCACGGGCGGAGGCGGAGGCTTTGGCTGCTCATCACGGAATGGACTGTACGTGCGCCACTCAAAGGGGAGGGATAGTTATTTGATTTTCCCTTGATATTTACAACTTACAACATCCTCTTTTTCTTCATCCCTCTCCGTCGTGCCACTGTTCGTCGCTTCTATCCTTTCTTACCCTTCTTTCCCTCCACCATTCCCCGCAGACCGAGAAATCACGGCCAAGGACCACGAGGCCGTAAAAGGACTCTTCTACACCACCGCCGAGCGCATCTTCAAGGCAGTCGAGAGCGGGCCGGACGCAGGGGCAGGGGCGGTGGGAAGCGACATTGTCATTGACGGGGCCGGGCGAATACGCCTCCGATCCATTTCCTCCTCCTCCTCTTCCACCGGTAACATCGTGCTCTCCCCAGAAAAGGCCGGCAAGAACTTGAGCAGTGCGGCAGGAGGGCGTTGCTGTTAGGCAAGGGAGGGAGGGAGGGAAGGAGGGAGGGAGATGTATATGCATATATTTATGGCTTCGTATGAGTGAGTGAGACACACCTGAGTGAGTGAGTAAATGTTCGGGGCGGAAGGAAACCGGAAAGCGGGACCTAGTAGCAGTACCAGTAGCAGCAGCAGTAGCTGCAAGAGAAACGCAGACAAGCACAGGCAAACAGTGAGACTGACAGACAGGCAGACAGAAGCCGGCCCCGCAAGGCAGGCAGCCAGCCAAGGCACCAACCAAAGTACCCCCTTTTGAAAACAGCATCGAACGAACAGGAGAGAAAGCAATAAAGAGAGCAGCGCACCTCCACGCGAGCGAGCAAAGTAATGGCCTTTCGAGGCGCAAACCTTTCTATTTGAAGTCTCTTTGTGTCGTTATTTTCTTTTCGTTTTTTTCTTATCGTTACCGTTTGTCGTTATTTTTTGCTTGCCTGTGGGGGGGTAGGGGGCACGTGTCGCTGCTAGAGCGGTTGGAGAAGAAGACGCGAGATAAGAAGAGAGACCCCTCCCTCTCCTCTCCCGCTCTTGTGCCTCCCTCCGCGTGACGTTGTGCCTCACTTTGCGTGGCCCTTTCTCTCGCCCCTCTCTTACGGTTCGTTCGTTGTCTCAGTCTTTGTTACTCTCTCGTCGTCCTTGTCATCAAACGAATGTCATGTGCTTGTTACGCACTCTACATTACAGTCAGCTTCTTGCCTGAGTCCCCTCCGTCAAACCCTCAAAAAACACGGATCAAAAAACGCTTGCTCTCTCATCTCTCTCTCCATCCTTCTCTTTTTGTGCCCCCCGCACGACCGAAGGAAGACGACGACTTCCTTGTCCCTTCGCCATCCTGATCCTCTCTCTAAAAGCGGCGGTGGGGGTGCTTCCACTCTCCCACCTGCTGCTTGCTCCTTCTTTTCTTTCTGTCTTCGTCAACCCGTCAGGCACAGAGTCATTCTCCACCCTACTTCTTCTTTCTCCTTCTCCATCATCATCGTCACTTTTGATTGTCATTCATATTTGTCTCGGCACTCCTACACTACCTAGCTAGTCGGCCTCTTCCTCTCTTTCGCCTCTTTCTCTTTCTCTTTGTCTCTTCTTCTATGCAGGCAGGAATGCCGCCGGCTCACTCTTAGGAGTGCCGCGCGTTTACCTCTCCTTGCGTTTCCTCTAGTCTAGTCTTTTTAGTCCTGTCGTTCTTACTCGTACCCTTACTCTCGGTCGGTCATTGCCGTCTAATCAGTGTCAAGTGCGGTGTGTGTGTGTGTGTGTGTGGTCGACTTTCCTTTCTCATCTCTCATTCTCTTTCTCCCGCGCACAGACAAGGCACCCCATGACAAGGCCTGGATGCATTCATGCCTGCATCGTCCCTCTCTCCTTCCCCACTTCCCTCCCTTCCTTCCCCCTAAAGTCTACATTCACCCCCTCCTTGCTTGCCCCTCTCCCTCCAGGACAAGGTCAGTCTTATCTCGTTGTATCTTATTTACCTGCAGTCTCCCTATTGAAAACACGGCCCATTTATTGTTCAACCCCTCCCTCTCTCCCTCCCTCCTCCCTCGTCTCATTTACCGATGCGCGGTGGTGGCCATGGTCCGCCTCAGGTACACGTCCCACTCGTGCTTGCTCCTCTCCAGCGCCAAGTGCCGCATGGACCCCCCGCCCCTCCTCAACCGCTCCTGGAACCGCCGCCGGCTGCCGGGAAGGGACATGAGCATCAACAGGCCGTAGGCGAGGAGGAGGATCACGCACCACCTTCGCGATGCCTTGTGGGCCACCACGTCCTTGGGTTCTTCCCGTGGAATGTACTGGTCTTCCTCCTTCTCCTCCTCCTCCTCTTCCTTGCCGGCGGGGCCTGAATGGCGGGCACGGGCGGCAGCGGAGAGGCGGCGGAGGGGCTGGAGGAGGAGGGTGGAGGGGGAGGAGAGAACGGCGCGCCAGCTGCTGGTGGTGCTGCTGGCGGTAGTCAGAGCCTCCGCGGCAACGGCGGCACCGGCGGCTGCTTGCAGATCTGCCTGCTTGCTGTTGTTGTGCTGTTTTCCTGCTTCCACCTGCTGCTCCTCCTCGTCCTCGCCTTCGTCCGCTTTCCTGAGGTAGACTTGCTCCTTGCCTTGCAGCACGCTGCTCCTGCCCTTCTCGGATACAGGAGAAGCGACAACGGCAGGCCGGGCATGGCTGGGGAGGTGAGGCGCCGCGTGGTGCGCGGGGGAGGAGGAGGGAGAGGAGGAGGAGAAGAGGGTGCCGGGGTGGTGGCAGTAGGCGGCCAGACGGTCGCGCTTGCGGGTGGTGGGGTGAGCGGAGGCGGAGGCGGCGGCGTGGGCCAGGAAGGCGGGGTATTGCGTCACGAAACCCTTCTTGGCCTATGGGAGGGGAGGGAGGGGGGGAGGGAGGGGGAAAGAAGGTGAGTTTTATGATGCGTTTAAGAAAAAAGAAACCAGCCCCCCCAACCAAGTCTTCCATACTCTCTCTCTCCCTCCCTCCCTTCTTTCTTTCCCCAAAAACGTACCTGCGGCGAAATCGGGTCGTCATTGACATAGTTAGCGAACAACTCCTGAGCCAGCGCCGGGTTGGCAAAGGCCTCCACCATCCTCCCGTTTAACCGGACCTCCAGCACGTCCTCGGCGCTCCAGGTAAACAGCAGCTCGGTCCCCTTGGAGCAGCACCGGGTGGCCAGGGCGTGCTTGAAGGAGGCTTCCAGGAACAGGGCCTTGGCTTGGGGCTCCATGTTCCAGCCGTCCTGTAGAAAGGGGGAGGAAGGGAGGGAGGGAGGGAGGGAAGGAGAAGATAGTGAATATGTGTTGTAAGTGGAGTAGTGCAAAAAGCACAAGTGGGGTCAATAAATGATGAGAATGTGGAAGTCCTGACTCTCTCCCTCCCTTCTTCCTTCCCTCCCTCCCTTTCTTTTGCTTAACATACCTCGAGGGCGCCCTTCATGGTGGAGGCCTTGAGGGGGATCAGCAGCTTGATGTACAGCGACCTCGAGTACTTCACCGGGTCCTAAAAACACAGGAAGGGAGGGAAGGAGGGAAAGGAAAGATGAGCATGTGGTAAAGATCTACATTTCCGCCTAACCAACCCTCCCTCCCTCCCTCCCTCCCTCCCTTCCTCCCTCCCTCCTCCACACACCTGTCCACTCATCATGGCTTCGTAGAAGGTATCGTTCTGCTGCAGGGTGGCCACGTCCTGGCCGAGGAAAGGGCGAAGTACGGGGGAGGCGGCGGCACGGTGGGTGTCAATGTACAGGGCCACCTGGTAGATGTTGATGCCGAAGAAACGGAAGGCGCCCCCACCCATGAACACCTGGGAAGAATGAAGGAAGGGAGGGAGAGAGAGGAAATGGGATGAGGGTTGAAATCTTCGCCGTGAGAAGGAAGGGAGGGGGATAAAATGAAGATAGGACGGAAGGGAGGGATGGAGGGAGGGAGGGCTTACTTGTTGGTGTGCGTCTTGGTGGCTGTCCCCAAGAAAAAGGCCCATGTCGGCCGGGAACTTCAGGCCCGACGCCACGTCCAGCACCGTCTGGCTGCCGTCCGTGGAGTGGACGCTGAGGGAAAGAGGAGGGAGGGATGGAGGGAGGAAGGGAGGGAAGGTGAGTAAACAATGAATGAATGGCTCTGGTAGTATAAATATTTCCTCTTCCCTATCAACTTACACGCTGCTGCTGTCCGACATATGTCCTCCTACTGCTGCTTCTGCTCCTCCTGCCCGTAAGTTGCTCTTGCTCTTGCTGCCGCTGGCCGTGTCGGTGAAGAAGGGTCGGTACTCGATGAGGCGGAAGGCCCGCGAGGCGTTGGCGGCGGCGGGGTGACCGCAGCTCTCGGTCCGCACACGCTCCCCGTCACGGATGAGGCAGATGCTGTGAAAGGAGGGAGAGAGGGAGGGAGGGAGGGAGGGAGATGAAGTGAGAAAGGGTTAACAGAAATGAAAGAGCAGAGCACACAGAGCAATCACACCTACTACGCTTCGTCCTCCTTCCCTCCCTGCCTCCCTCCCTCCCTCAGCTCAAGACGTACCGGCCGTTGTCCTGGGAGATGCGTCCCGAGGACTCCAGATTCCAGCCCTTGGCCCCGCGAGACGTGCACTTGGACACCCACACCTAATCAAAGGCAAAAAAGGGAGGGAGGATGAGTGAGAAAATGAACAGAAATTATTGACGCATGCACGTAATTACACTGTATCCCTCCTTCCCGCCCGCCCCTTCATCCCTCCTTCACGTACCTCCGAGGTCTTCTTGAAGCCGTTCCTCCGCGCCAGGCACTCGGCGTCCTTGCCCGCCTCCTCGCTAGCCCACTTGGCCCCTAGTTGCCGCCCGGACATCAGCTCCAGGGTGTACCTACAAGAGAAGGGAAGGAAGGAAGGGAGGGAGGGAAGAGAAGATTGTGAGTGATCTATATTCCAAAAAGAAGGCAAGGCGCTGACATTAAAATTACTATCCACCTTCTTCCCTCCCGCCCACCCTCTCCACCTACCCCTTGTCCGCCTCCTTCTTCTTGTTGTCCTTCTTGGCCTCTGCTCGCACGCCCCACAGGTTGGCGTCGCCACAAGGCATCATCAAGCCCACGTCGCCCACGCACAGCTCGTCCCGCGGGTCCTGCACCCAGTACAACCGACCCTGGTGCTCGATCTCCGCACCCTAAGGTCAAAGTGGGGAAGGAGGAGGAGGGGAAGGGAAAGGAAGATGAGGAAAATGCACACGCTCACTTTCCCTCATTTTCATGTCACATCCCTCCCTTTCTTCCCTCCTCCTCCTCCTCCTCCGCCCACCTCCTTCGTCCTCTTCATCCCATCATCCTTCAAACCCATGCCCATCCTTGTCCCTCATATACATACCTCGCGAACCAAGGACATGAAGTCCTCCTGGGCATCCGTGTGGCTGGTCGGGCAGGCCGTCAAGGCACAGACCAAGGCCAATTGCAGCCACACCGCCGCCTTGGGTCGAGCCCGGGGACCCGTCGGCGGCCCCGCCACCAAGGCTAGAGCCCGCTGCAAGGTTTGAAGTATCATCTTGTCCTGACTATGCTTGCTGTTGTCTACGCTAATCTAGGTACTGCTGAGGCAATGAAGGGAGTCCCCTTTCGTAGTGGTGGTCGTGTCGAGGGCCGGGATGTGTGGTCACGCGACGCGCTTTCGGGTGGCGAGCTGGACCTCCCTCCTCTTTTCGTTGCTTGTGCCCCTTGTGTGCTCTGTGTCGATGTGTAGGGTGGGTGTGGTGGGTCAAAAAGGTGTCAGATTTGTAGAAGTGCGTGCTGCTGCCAGCAAGCCACGGAGGACAGGCCGAGATGTCAACCCCGGCCTTGCTCTCCAAAATCGTGTCAGGGCGGTGTGAACCTGCCTTTGCTGGGTGCCCGCCGCCGCCCCGGCTGGTGCACGACCCGCAAAGGCCTGCCTGTGTACGAGGGGAAGGGCGGGTGAGTAAGGAGGGAAGAGGGCGGCCACGACGTGAGTATCAATGGAAGGCGGCGTGGCCGAGATGGAAAAAGAAGGAAGAAATACGACGACGATGAGCGTGCGGTGCAGAGCAAAAGGCCATCATCATGCATCCAATCGGGGGTCCAAATTAGCCATATACCAAAAGCCAACAGGGACAACAACTACAGGGGCCAGGTACGCCACCTTGACGCTGCTGCTGCAAACGCACACCCTTCACTTCAAGGGAAAGCAAAGAAAGCCAAGACGACTCCTCACTCCGCCAAGGCAGGAAGAGGAAGTATCCAGCCACGCGGCCCCGCGGGTTTGGACACTGGGGCCGCAAGCACACGCAAAAGCATGCCGTGTGGACATAGTCATGACCCTAGCAATATGCACAAGAGGGCAGGACACTAGGAAACGCTGGTCACGCAGTCCTTTTGGCCAAAAACACTTGCACTCGATCAGGCAAAATCGATCTTAAATTGTGTTGCTTGACACCACTTGAAGCGCCGGCTAGTGATGCGGGGCTCGCTGACTTCACTTTCTTGATGGGCCTTGCTTTTCTTCTTTGCAGTACGGGCGTTGTTGTTGTACAAGACAGGAAGAGCACTGCCTTGATCAAACGCTCGTTGGCGTGCCTTACTTTTTCACTCCACCACCACCACCGCACAGGCCAAGATGTTGTCCTTGCTTCCTCCTCCCAAGCCCCTGGGCTGGCCATGGAAGCAGCAGATCGGGCGGTAATACGACGGGGTATTGTCCTCACTTGAACGTGAGGCCTGCTGAGCGGTGCAGGAAAGAAAGCGGTCAGATCGACTGCCTCGTGAGCACGCCCTGCTCTCTAGATGCACGAGTTTTTGGTTTCAAGTGGGCGTCGAGGAGGCTACCATGACCCTGCTCTTTCGCGCCCCACTTCTCCCCAACCCGTCGATAAACATTGCCTGACCTCCGCCAGATGACGAACAAACCACGGTCCTTTGCACCTCTTTCTGGGCGGTGCGAGCTCTGAAAAATAACAGAGATCTGGCAAGAGTACAAACAAAAGACGAAAGAAAATCAGGTGACGATGACCGTGGAAAAAGCGAGTTAGCCATGCTTTTTACTTGTCTTTTCCATATATTATGCAATTCCTTTTCATGTATCTCTTGTCCACTTCAGGCCCACAGTTGCTGCTCCCACGGCGACGACGATAGGGGAGCGAGGGCATGTGATGGCATAGGGGCATGTGTGTAGGTGAGGTTGATTAGGGATCGAAGAGGGTTGTAATCGAGTTTCTGGAGGGAAATGTGCTTGGAAAGCTCAAATCACCTGTTGTTTTTCTTTTAAAGGAATGTTTTTGTTTTTATTTTGATGTGTCTACCGATCACCAACTCTCTTGTCTTGTGTGCCTTTTGGAATCAATGAGGCCAGAAGCCGCGAGCGATTCGATTCAGGTTTTGGAGAGAGGCGTGGAATAGAGAGACGACACATATGCTTCGTGGGCAAGGCACCAAATGACCCCGTA
>Ga0105055_10005776_pt1 | contig 17296 bp, 17 predicted proteins | sample BON03_FD_78090 | JGI IMG/M metagenome (GOLD analysis project Ga0105055, IMG submission 78090) | Freshwater microbial communities from Lake Bonney liftoff mats and glacier meltwater in Antarctica - BON-03 | ecosystem: Environmental > Aquatic > Freshwater > Ice > Glacier meltwater | place: Lake...
ATGCCGGAATAGATGCCGCCGAGGATGGCAAAGGGCACCAGAAGGGCGGGCAACGCGTTCCACCCGGCGCGCGCGATGCTGACCCGGTCCTGGCCGTCGTTCTTGCCGATGCCACGCACCCGGCACAGGATCAGCACCAGAATGATCAGCGACAGGGCGACAAGGACACCGGGGCCGATGCCCGCAATGAACAGCTTGCCGATCGAGGTGTCGGTGGACACGCCATAGAGGATCAGCGGGATCGACGGCGGGATCAGCACGCCCAGTTCGGCGGAACTTGCCTGAATCGAGGCGGCCAGTGGCTTGGGATAGCCGTGTTTCACCATCGCCGGGATCAGGATCGCGCCGATGGCGAAGGTGGTGGCGACGCTGGAACCCGAAACGCTGGCGAACATCATGCAGGTCAGCACGCAAGAACAGGCCAGCCCCCCCTGAATGCCGCCGACGATGGATTTCGCCAATTCGACAAGGCGGTACGAAATGCCCCCCGCCGACATCAGGTTGCCCGCCAGGATGAACAGCGGAATCGCCATCAGCGGAAAGCTGTCGATCCCGGTGAACATGCGCTGCGCCACCAGCAGCAGGGGCAAACGGCCCTGAATCTCGATGCCGATGACCGAAGCCAGGCCGATGGCCACGGCGATGGGCACGCCCAGAACGAACAGGATGGCAAGCGACAGGCCAAGGGCGGTGTTCATTCGGCGCCCGCCGCCAGTTTGGAGTTGTTCGTCGCCCAATCGCCCTGCACGCCCCGGATGATCACGGCCAGAATGGCGATGACGATGAACACCGACCCCACCGGCAACGCGGCATAAACCCAGGCGATGGACATGTTCAGCGCGGCAAGCTGCTGGTTCGCTACCCGTTCGGTCATTGCCCAGCCCTGCCAGAACAGGATGCTGAAGAACAGGATCGACAGCAGGTTCGACACCACGAACAGCGCCAGGCCCAGGCGCGGCGGCAGCACACGCTGCACGATTTCAACGGCGATCATCGCGCCGTGGCGATACGCGACGGCAACGCCCAGGAACACCGACCAGATCATCGCCGAACGGGTGATCACCTCGGACCAGGTCGAGGGGTTGGCGAACACGAAACGCGTCACCACCTGGAAAAAAGCGAGGGATGCCGCGATCACCAGAAACAGGATCGACAGGCGCAACGCAAGGCCCGTGCTCAGATCTTCGAACCTCAGGAAGGCGCGCATGGCAAACTCCGGTCACGGCGGCATGAGACCGGCGCAGCGATTGCGCCGGTCCGTGGCATCACGCGACGGTCATTCCACAGCGATGATGCGGTCCACCATTTCCGTGCCGTACTGGTCGGTATAGACCGAATAGGATCCCTTCGCGAGCTCGGCAAAGGGCGCCTTGTCGATATCGGTGATCACCTCCATGCCGTTTTCGCGCAGCAGCGCGACGCCAACCTCTTCCAGCCGGTTCACCTCGGCACGGGTCGCGGCGGCGCTGGCCTTGCCGGCCTCCATGAACCATCCCTTCTGCTCGTCGCTCAGCCCGTCGAACAGCGCCGGCGAGGCCAGCACGATGGCGGGCGAATAGACATGGCCGGTCAGCGAAACGTACTTCTGCACCTCCCAGAACTTCGATGCCGAGATGACGGTCACGGGGTTTTCCTGACCGTCGACGACGCCCTGTTGCAGCGCGGCGAACAGCTCGGGAAATGCCATCGGCGTGGGCGATGCGCCCATGTCGGTGAACGCGGCCATGTGGACCTTGTTCTCCATGGTGCGCAGTTTCAGCCCTTTCAGATCGGCGGGGGTGCGCACCGGGCGCTGCGAATTGGTCACATGGCGGAACCCGTTTTCCGACCAGGCCAGCCCGACAAGGCTGTTCTCACCGATCTTGGCCAGCAGTTCCTGCCCGATCTCGCCGTCCAGGGTGTGGCGGGCATGGTCGTAATCGCGGAACAGGAACGGCAGGTCCAGGGCAAAGACCTCGGGCACGAAGTTGCCCAGCGGCCCGGTCGAGGTGATGACCACGTCGAGCGAGCCGATCTGCAGCCCCTCGATCATGTCACGCTCGCCGCCCAGCTGGCCCGAGGGGGCCATTTCGCCGGTGAAGGCGCCGCCCGAAAGCTCGGCCAGGGTATTGATGAACGCCTGCGCCCCGACGCCATAATGCGAGGCCGGCGTTGTCGCAAGACCCACGACGATACGCTGTTGCGCCTGCGCGCCGGTGGCCAGAAAGGCGGCCGCGATCAGGCCGGTGACGATATGTTTCATAATGCTCCTCCCATGAGCTTTGGTTGTCTGTCAGTGTATCCCTTGCCCGTGGCCAAAGGATATTGTTTTTTGGGTCGCAAGGCGACCGTCGGATTTTCGCAATGCCATAACGACCATCCCTCCCGCCGTTCGTCAAGCACAAGAAGCTGCGGCAGAATGTTTCGCGCGCCCTTGGCATGCAAGGACGTGATGACGCAAATATCGCCATGAAAGCCCGCGCCTGACAGCCTGGCTGGTCTTTCGGTCAGCCAGGTCTGTCGCCTGACCCGACAACGGGAGGAGAAAAATGACCGACCTGTCACTTGGGATTCTGGCGGTTGCGGCAGAGCGTTGAACTCGCAGTCGCCGAGCAGGAAGCGCGCGGCGTTCTCGCCACCGGCTTCTTGCGCGGCGATCAAGGCTTGCAGGCCAGTCAGTTGTCTTGGGGGTGATCCGTGTGGCCGCGCACGTCGCGATGCGCTGTTCCACAAGCAGCCGCGCCTCGTGCACATTGGCCAGATCATGGCGCCCGCCCAACGGCATGATCGGCCCCCGGGGCGATGACACCCGAGGAAATCGGCGCCGCCAATCTTTCGGCGATCCGGTCGCGCACCGACGGGCGCGCAATCTCGCCGATCAATGGCTTCGTCGTCGCGCGAGCCACCCGGCGCGCTTCGTTCCATGTCCGTCAGTTCAGAACCGGATTGCGGTACTGCCACGTCTCAGGCAGACATGGGGCACCCGCAAAAGCCGGGCACCTTGACGAAAGGGGTTCATGGGTCAGGCGCCCGCTCCAGTGACCCGATGCAGGGTCGGGCACCGAATTCAGGCGAATTCGTGTCGTTCATCGGCCCGAACAACCATGAAGCCGCCAATGGCGTGGGCAAGGCCTTGGCAAAGCCATTCAGGGCGGCGTGCAAATCCCGAGAGGCCTTGGGCTATTGCAATTTCTTGCGCTGGCCGAAGGGAACCGCAAATTGTCGGGTCAAGAAGCAGAGCGCGCAGGATCGTACCGATTGCAGAAATGCCGCCCGCCGTGTCGTTCATTCTGCGAGACAAGGATTGCGGCCCCTGCAACCCGGAGAGGCCCGATCCGAGCCTTGATGAGGATGAGAGCGGTTTCCGCGTCACCCTGAGCACCTTGGCAAAGCACGCCGACAGAGCCATCGCATCAACCTCGACGGCACCCGCGCCCTGTTCGACGCCGTGCACCGGGCCGAGCGCTTCACACCGCGACTGGTCCATGCGTCCTCGCTGGCCGTGTTCGGTGCAGCGTTTCCCGACCGGATAACGGACGCAATCATCCGCCCGGTCAATCCTGCCAATGGCGCCAACCGGCGCGCCCCGCAATGCAGGCACTGTAACGCAGCCCGTTCGGCTGTGGCCCTGTCAAGGCAGGATTCAGCCCTTGCCCTGCGCCATCGCGTCCAGCCGCGCCTTCAGCACGTCATTCTCTTCGCGGGCTTTCTGCGCCATGGCGCGCACGGCGTCGAACTCTTCGCGGGTCACGAAATCGCGATCCGCCAGCCAGCGGTCCATCAGCGATTTCATCGCCGTCTCGGCTTCGGTTTTCGCACCCTGGGCGACGCCCATGGCATTGGTCATCAGTTGCGAGATATCATCGAAAATCTTGTTGCGGGTCTGCATGGCGCCCTCCTGTATGCGTTTGCAGTCATATGGCCCCGGCAGACACAATTCTCAAGGTTGACTTCACGCCCCGATGAAGGTGTTGCTGCGGCCATGAGCCTTGCCATCCCCTTTCCCGACATCGCCCCCGAGATCTTTTCGATCAATCTGGGCGGCTTCACCTTCGCCCTGCGCTGGTATGCGATGGCCTATATCGTCGGCATCGTGGTGGGCTGGCGGCTGGCCGTCATGGCGGTGCGGCGGCAATCGCTGTGGCCCGGCGATCTGGCGCCGCTGGAGCCGAAGGATATCGAAGACCTGATCACCAACGTGATACTGGGCATCATCATCGGCGGGCGGCTGGGCTTCGTGCTGTTCTACCAGCCGGTCTATTACTTGTCCAATCCGCTGGAAATTCCGATGATCTGGCAGGGCGGAATGTCGTTCCATGGCGGTATGCTGGGCGTGGCGCTGGGGGGTGCCCTGTTTGCCTGGCGGCGCGGGGTGCCGTTGCTGAGCCTGTTCGACCTGATGGCGCTGGGCACGCCTGTCGGGCTGCTGCTGGGGCGGATCGCGAATTTCATCAACGCCGAGTTGTGGGGGCGGCCCACGGATGTGCCCTGGGGCGTGGTCTTTCCGGGCGAAAGGGCGCAGGATTGCCCCGGCGTCGAGGGGCTGTGCGCGCGCCATCCCTCGCAGTTGTACGAAGCGGGGCTTGAGGGGCTGGTGCTGCTGATCGTGCTGCTGTGGCTGGTGTTCGGGCGCCGCTGGCTGAAGACACCAGGGGCGGTGATGGGGGCGTTTCTGGCGGGCTACGGGCTGGCCCGCTCGTTCGTCGAGCTGTTTCGCCAGGCCGATGCGCAATTCGTCACCGACACCAATCCCCTTGGATATGTCTGGCAACTGGGGGGTGCGGGCCTGTCCATGGGGCAGGTTCTGTCGCTGCCGATGATCCTGCTCGGGCTTGCGCTGATCGTCTGGGCGCGGCGCCGGGTGCGGTGACGCCGCTCGCCCGCCTCCTGCTGCGCCAGATCGCGGTGCAGGGACCGCTGAACGTGGCCGACTACATGACCGCCTGCCTGCTGCACCCGGAACACGGCTATTACACCACCCGCGATCCTTTGGGCGCGGCGGGCGATTTCATCACCGCCCCCGAGATCAGCCAGGTGTTCGGCGAACTGATCGGGCTGTGTCTGGCACAGGCCTGGCTGGACCGGGGGGCGCCGTCGCCGTTCATGCTGGCCGAGTTGGGGCCGGGGCGCGGCACGCTGATGGCCGATGCCCTGCGCGCCACCAGGGGCGTGCCGGGGTTTCACGCCGCGATGCACCTGCATCTGGTCGAGGCGTCGCCGGTGCTGCGCGCGGCGCAGGGCCGGGCGTTGGCGGGATTTTCGCCGCAATGGCACGACAGCGCTGCAGAACTGCCCGACCTGCCGCTTTTCGCAGTCGCCAATGAATTCCTCGACGCGCTGCCGATCCGCCAGTTCCTGCATGACGGGGCGGGCTGGCGCGAACGGGTGGTGGGGGCGCAGGACGGCGCGCTGGCCTTCGGGCTGACCGATCCGGTGGCGCCGCCTGCGCTGGCACCCCGGCTGGCCGACACGGAAGAAGGCGACATGGTCGAGACCGGCGCCCCCGCCGAGGCGCTGTGCCAGCACATCGGCGGGCGGATAACCGCGCAGGGCGGCGTCGCGCTTTTCATCGACTATGGCAGTGCGCAATCCTTGGGCGATACGCTTCAGGCGGTGCGCGGCCATCAAAAGGTGCCGCCGCTGCATCTGCCGGGGCAGTGCGATCTGACCGCCCATGTCGCTTTTGGCCCGCTGGCCAAAGCCGCAGGGTGTGCCGGTGTTCTGAGCGATCAGGGCACATTCCTCGAACGGCTGGGCAGCGGGCCGCGCCACGGTGCGCTGGCCCGGGGCAAGGGCGAGGCGCGGATCGAGGCGCTGGTGGCTGCGCATCGGCGGTTGACCCACCCCACGGAAATGGGACAATTGTTCAAGGTGCTGGCCCTGTACTGCAACAACGGCCCGGCCCCTGTGGGGACCGTCGCAGCATGACCATCGAACTGATCACCGCCGAAAGCCTGGCCCCCCTGACCCACGGGTTCTTCACCCGGCGCGGCGGGGCGTCGTCGGGGGTGTTTCACGGGCTGAATTGCGGCAAGGGATCGTCGGACCAGGCCGAGATCGTGCGCATCAACCGGGGCCGCGTCGCCGACACTCTGGGCCTCGCGCAGGACGCGCTGTTGACGGTGAATCAGGTGCATTCCGCCGATGTTGTCCATGTGACCGGCACGCTGGGCGATCCGCTGCCCCGCGCCGATGCTCTGGTCACGGCCACCCCCGGCATTGGCTTGGGCATCCTGACCGCCGATTGCCAGCCGGTGCTGTTCGGCGACACCACGGCAGGGGTGATCGGTGCCGCCCATGCGGGCTGGAAGGGCGCGCTGGACGGCGTGCTCGAGGCGACGCTGGACGCGATGGAGCGGCTGGGCGCGCGGCGCGACCGGATCGTGGCGGTGATCGGCCCGACGATCAGCCAGCGCAACTATGAGGTCGGCCCCGAATTCTTTGAAACCTTCGTGGACCGCGACCGCGACCATGCCCGCTTCTTCGCCGGCGGCAAGGCCGACCGGATGCATTTCGACCTGCCCGCCTTCGGGCTGTTCCTGCTGCGCCGCGCGGGTGTGGGGCGGGCCGAGTGGACGCGCCACTGCACCTATTCCGAACCCGCGCGCTTTTATTCCTATCGGCGCAGCGTACACCTGCACGAGGCGGATTACGGTCGGCTGATCTCGGTCATCCGGCTGTAACGCCGGGGACAATTGTGGCGCGAGGGCGTCAGGCTTGCCGCAATCGCCGATGAAAACGCCCCGAAATGAACCCATCCTTAACCTTAACGCGCCTTTGGGCGGCCCTTTTCCGGCGCGATAAAGGGTCATCGAAGAAACAGCGGCCCCCGCGGCCCGACCGAGCAGAAGGCAGGAACACATCATGGCTATCAAGCGTCGTTGGTTGCAGAGCGCCCTGGAAGAATCCAGGAGGCCCCAACCGAAAATGCCCTGGCAGGCCCGCAAGCTGGCTGCCGTGCTGAGCAAATTCAGCAACCCGACCAAGGGTCAGAGCACCGCTTCGGCCTGATCCGGCGATCGGTGCAGGAACCGGAACAAAGGCGCCCGCCGGGCGCCTTTTGTGCGTTCCCACCCCGGATTGTTGCCAGGCGGCGCCCGTATCCCGACCACCGCGAATCATTGTCGGCCAAACCGCCGCAATACCGATGCCAGAACGGAAACAGCCCCGCGAAACGGGCCGGATTGTTAAGTCAGTTCGTTGTTTTTTTAGAATTATTTGACAGGGGACATGCCGTATGAGACAGTTGCCGAACCAACTGCAATTTCGGTGGGGGCCGATGCAGTGTGGACAGACCGGAAGGCTGCTCGCATGACCTACTCCCGCCACGCGCTGCCCGGCGCGGTTCCCGGTGCGCCGTCGACCCAGTGGACGGTGCGGCGCCGTGCCGTGCCCCGCGTCGAGAACCGCCCCACCCGTCGCTTTGCGGTGCAGTGGATCGACCGTTCCGGCAATTTCGACGATCTCGCCAAGCTGGCCCCGGCTCTGCCGCTGTTCGAGGATGCCTTTGGCGCCTTTGGCCGCGGCACCCTGATTCCCACCCTCGACGGCCCCGTCGCCATCGAGGATCTTTTGCCCGGCACCCTTGTGGAAACCACCACAGGCCTTGCCCCGCTGATCTGGACCGGCACGATGACCGTTGTGCCGCGCAGCCCGGCGCAGGAGAGTTCGCCCCTGCGGATGTACCGCGTGGCCGCCGATGCCTTTGGCCTTGGCCGCCCGATGCCCGATCTGTTGCTTGGCCCTGGTGCGCGGTTGCTGAACCGCAGCGCGTTCATGCGCGCGAACCACGGCACCGAGGCCGTGCTTGAACCTGTCGCCCCCATGGTCGACGGGATGAGCGTGATCGAGATCACGCCGGTGTCGACGATCCAGACCTATCACCTGGGCTTCATGAGCCACCGCACGCTGATGGCCAACGGGGTCGAGGTGGAAAGCATGCACCCCGGCGCGCTGAACCCAAACCGGATCGACCCGCAGACGATGGCGCTGTACCTTTCGCTGTTTCCCCATATCCGCCAGCTGGGCGATTTCGGGCGGCTGTGCTTTCCCCGTGTCGGTCGGGACAGGCGCGAAGGGGTATATGCGGCCTAAAGCGCATTGCGTTCTGTCTGAACCACTGTTTATCGAAACCCGCGTTCGAGCGAAGCGAGAGGCAGCGGGTTCCGATTCATATCGAACGCAAAGCGCCTCAAGCCTCGCGCAGCAGGCGCTTTTCCAGAATGTCGAAGGGCACGCCCGGTTCATCCTTGGCGCCCCGGATCACCAGAGACGTCTTGACGCTGGCCACATTGGCGGCGGCGGTCAGCTGTTCGGTCAGGAAGTTCTGGAAGGTCGACAGATCGGGTGCCACGCATTTCAGGATGAAATCCACCTCGCCGTTCAGCATGTGGCATTCGCGCACCAAAGGCCATTCGCGACAGCGCTTCTCGAAGGCCGACAGATCGGCCTCGGCCTGGCTTTGCAGCCCGACCATGGCAAAGACCTGCACCTCGAACCCCAGAAGGCGGGGATCGACCTTGGCGAAATAGCCGCGGATGTAACCGGACTCTTCCAGGGTGCGCACCCGGCGCAGGCAGGGCGGCGCCGAGATGCCCACGCGGCGCGCCAGTTCCACATTGGTCATCCGCCCGTCGCCCTGCAGCTCGGCAAGAATCTTGCGGTCGATCGGGTCAAGCTTGTGGGACGGCATGAACGCTCCTGCGGCGACTGGCTGAACCTTACGCCTGACATGGGCAGGGCGCAACATTATTTCAAGGCTGCGCAATATTCCTTAACGATAGCGGCGGAGATATGTTCCCCGGGGAAAGCTGCGTTGCAGGGGTTACGTCGCGCCGGTGTGCCGACTATATCGACACCTGCACACAAGGGGTCCGGGGGGTCATCATGGCAAATGCGCGTCACGTCAAGGTTCTGATCATCGGCTCGGGGCCTGCGGGTTATACCGCTGCCGTCTACGCGGCGCGCGCCATGCTGGATCCTGTGCTGATCCAGGGGTTGCAGCCCGGCGGGCAGCTGACCATCACCACCGATGTTGAAAACTGGCCCGGCGATGCCAGCGTGATGGGCCCCGACCTGATGGTCCGGATGGAGCATCACGCCAAGGAAATGGGCGCCGAGATCGTTTCCGACTATGTCTCGTCGGTCGATCTGTCCAAACGGCCCTTTACCGCGCAAACCGACAGCGGCACCACCTATACCGCCGATGCGCTGATCTTGGCCACCGGGGCGCAGGCGAAATGGCTGGGCCTGCCGTCCGAGGACAAATTCAAGGGGTTCGGCGTGTCGGCCTGTGCCACCTGTGACGGCTTCTTCTATCGTGGCGCCGAGGTTGTGGTGGCCGGCGGCGGCAACACGGCGGTGGAAGAGGCGCTGTTCCTGACCAAATTCGCATCCAAGGTCACGCTGATCCACCGGCGCGACACGTTGCGCGCCGAGAAAATCCTGCAACACCGGCTGTTCAACAACCCCAAGGTCGAAATGCTGTGGGATCACCAGATCGAGGATGTGGTGGGCGATGCCAATCCCCTTGGCGTCACGGGCGTACGCGCCCGCCATGTAAAAACCGGCGTCGTCACCGAAGTGCCCTGCAAGGGATTCTTCGTGGCCATCGGCCATGCCCCAGCCTCGGAACTGGTGAAGGACCAGCTGGAAACCCACAACGGCGGCTATGTCGTCACGAAACCCGGCAGCACCGCCACCGCGATCCCGGGTGTGTTCGCGGCGGGCGATCTGACCGATCACATCTATCGCCAAGCCGTCACCAGCGCCGGCATGGGCTGCATGGCTGCCCTTGAAGCTGAAAAATTTCTGGCCGAACAGGGCGCCCAATCCGGCGTCGATATGACCGAACCGCTGGGCTATGGAGTGCCTGAGGGGGTTGGCGCCCGCTGACCGGATGACCCCGGTCATCGACAGGATCATGCCTGCCAAAAGTTTGTTCTTGCGTGAACATATATAATCTGTATATGTTCACGCGTGAACAATAATGATGATCGCCGTGCCCACGACACCCTACAGACAGACCTTCGAGCAAGAGGATCAGATGTTCCGCCTGCTGCGGCAACTGGACCTGTCGCCCGAGGCGTCCCAGCGCGGCATGGCGCAGTCCATCGGCGTTTCCTTGGGACGTCTGAATGCCCTTTTGCGCCAGGCCACCGAACAGGGCCTCGTCGCGATCCTTGACCGCGAAGGGCCCGACAGACGGGCTCGCTTTGCCTATGCCATCACCTCGCGCGGGGCGGCGATGAAGAACCGCCTGACCGATGATTTCCTGGCCCGGAAATTTGCCGAATACGACGCGCTTCATGCCGAACTGACCGGCGCAACCTCGGGCCTCACCCCTTTCAACTCCAGGACCAGATTGATGAACAACAACCTTGCACCGATCCCCGAACTGTATGTCTCCTACGAATCCGCCCAAAAGCTCAAAGCCGAAGCCGCCGATCTGCCCTCATGGGATCTGACGCCGCGCCAGATCTGTGATCTTGAATTGCTGATGAACGGCGGCTTCAACCCGCTCAAAGGCTTCCTGAGCGAGGCTGATTATAATGGCGTTGTCGAAAACATGCGCCTTGCCGATGGCGCACTGTGGCCGATGCCGATCAATCTGGACGTGTCCGAAAAATACGCCGACACCATCGAGGTCGGCCAGGATATCGCCCTGCGCGACCAGGAAGGCGTGATCCTCGCCACGATGACGGTGACCGACAAATGGGTGCCGAACAAGGTGCGCGAGGCCGAAAAGGTGTTCGGTGCCGACGACGGCGCCCATCCGGCGGTGAATTACCTGCATAATCAGGCGGGCGCCGTTTATCTGGGCGGCCCGATCACCGGCATCCAACCCCCGGTGCATTATGATTTCAAGGCCCGCCGCGACACGCCAAATGAACTGCGCGCCTATTTTCGCAAGATGGGCTGGCGCCGGGTCGTGGCATTCCAGACCCGCAACCCGCTGCATCGCGCGCATCAGGAATTGACCTTTCGCGCCGCGCGCGAGGCGCAGGCGAACCTTTTGATCCATCCCGTTGTCGGGCTGACCAAACCCGGCGATGTCGACCACTTCACCCGCGTGCGGTGCTACGAGGCGGTGCTGGACAAATACCCTAGCGCCACCACCACGATGAGCCTGCTGAACCTTGCCATGCGCATGGCCGGCCCGCGCGAGGCGGTGTGGCACGGCCTGATCCGCCGCAACCACGGCTGCACCCATTTCATCGTTGGCCGCGATCACGCAGGCCCGGGCAACAACAGCCAGGGCGTCGATTTCTATGGCCCCTATGACGCGCAGGATCTGTTCCGCGAACATCAGGCGGAAATGGGCATCGAGATGGTCGATTTCAAACAGATGGTCTATGTGCAGGAGCGCGCCCAGTACGAAGCGATTGACGAGATCACCGACAAGGACAAGATTACTGTCCTGAACATTTCCGGCACCGAATTGCGCCGCCGTCTGTCCGAAGGGCTGGAAATTCCCGAGTGGTTCTCGTTCCCCGAGGTCGTGACAGAACTGCGCCGCACCAAACCGCCGCGTGCGCAACAGGGCTTCACCGTGTTCTTCACCGGCTTTTCGGGCTCGGGCAAATCCACTATCGCGAACGCTCTGATGGTGAAACTGATGGAGATGGGCGGGCGCCCCGTCACCTTGCTGGACGGTGACATCGTGAGGAAGAACCTGTCATCGGAACTGGGGTTCAGCAAGGAACACCGCGACCTGAACATCCGGCGCATCGGTTATGTCGCGTCTGAAATCACCAAGAACGGCGGCATCGCCATCTGTGCGCCCATCGCGCCCTATGCCACGACGCGCCGCGCAGTGCGGGAAGATGTCGAGGAATTCGGCGCCTTCGTCGAAATCCATGTCGCCACATCGATCGAGGAATGCGAACGGCGCGACCGCAAGGGGCTATACAAACTGGCGCGCGCGGGCAAGATCAAGGAGTTTACCGGCATTTCCGACCCTTACAATGTGCCCGAAAATCCCGAAATGCGCATCGAAACCGAATCCTCGGATGTCGACCACTGCGCCCATCAGGTACTGCTGAAGCTGGAAAGCATGGGCCTGATCGGCATGACGAACTGATCTTCACATCCCGGGCGCCCCGCCCCATGCAAGGGGCGCCCTGTTTCTTTCTTGCCTCAAGTATCCCTGCGCGCAGCGCATCCGCCCCATGCCAGGCCTCAGGCCGCCGCCGACAGCCCCCGCCCTTTCAGCAACGCCTCGACCCCCGGCATCCGCCCCCGGAACGCGGTATAAAGCGCGGCCGCATCCCGCGATCCGCCCGCCGACAGGATGTGTTCCTGCAACGCCGCCGCCATGCCCGGATCGAACGCGCTGCCCGCCTCCCTGAACGCCTCGAACGCGTCCGCATCCATCACTTCCGACCACATATAGCTGTAATAGCCCGCCGAATATCCGTCGCCCGCGAAGATATGCGCAAAATGCGGCGTGGCGTGGCGCATACGAATTGCGCGGGGCATGCCGATGGCGTCCAGTTCCTCGGCCTGACGCGCCATCGGGTCTTCGGGCGCCTCGCCCTCGTGGAACGCCAGATCGACCAGCGCCGAGGCGACGTATTCGACGGTGGAAAACCCCATGTCATAGGTCGAGGCCGCCAACAGCCGGTCCAGCATGTCCTTCGGCATCGGCTTGCCGGTGGTGGCATGGGTGGCGAATTCGCCCAGCACCTCGGGCACCTCAAGCCAGTGTTCATACAACTGGCTGGGCAATTCCACGAAATCCCGTGCCACCGACGTGCCCGAGATGGATTCGTATGTCACATCCGACAGAATCTGGTGCAGCGCATGGCCGAATTCGTGAAACAGCGTGCGCGCATCCTCCCAGGACAACAGCGCCGGTTCACCGTCATCGGGCTTGGCAAAGTTGCACACGTTGATGACATGGGGCCGGATGTCGCCCGCCAGTTTCTGCTGACTGCGCAGGGCCGAGCACCACGCGCCGCTGCGTTTCGAGCCGCGCGCAAAGTAATCGCCGATGAACACCGCCAGATGTTCGCCGCCCCGCGTCACCTCCCACGCCCGGGCGTCGGGGTGGTACATCGGCACATCCAGCGCCTTGAACTCCAGGCCGAACAGGCGGGTCGAACAGGCGAACGCCGCCTCGATCATCCGTTCCAGTTGCAGGTAGGGCTTCAGCGCAGCCTCATCCAGATCATGCTCGGCCACCCGGCGCTTTTCCGAGTAATATCGCCAGTCCCAAGGCTCCAGATCGCCGTTCACGCCGTCGCCGTGCATCATTGCGGTCAGGCGCGTCGCGTCGGCCTCGGCGCGCGCGCGGGCCGGTTCCCACACCTGCATCAACAGGTCGCGTACCGCATCCGGCGTGCCCGCCATCTCGGTTTCCAGCTTGTATTCGGCAAAGCTGTCATAGCCCAGCAGATCGGCCCGTTCGGCACGCAGCGCCAGAATTTCGGCGGCAATGTCGCGGTTGTCGGTCTGGCCACCGTTGGCGCCGCGCGCCACCCAGGCCTCGAACGCCTTCTGGCGCAGGTCGCGCCGCGGCGAGAATTGCAGGAACGGCGTGATCAGCGAGCGGGACAGCGTGATCACCGGCCCCGCCGCCCCCTTTTCGCGCCCCGCCGCCCGGGCGCTGGCCCGCAGGAAATCGGGCAGACCGGCCAGATCGTCCTCACCCAACTCCATGTGCCAGTCCCGCTCATCGGCCAGCAGGTTCTGGCCGAACTGCGTGCCCAGAACCGCAAGGCGCTGTTTCACCACCGCCAGCCGGTCCTTGGCAAAGCCGGTCAGCTGCGCGCCCTGCCGCACGAAGCTGCGCCGTGTCAGCATCAGAACGCGCTGCTGTTCGTCGGTCAGATCCAGGGTTTCGCGCGCCAGCCACAGCGCCTCGATCCGGGCGAACAGTGCCGCGTTCGAGGTGATCTCGGAGCCGTAAGCCGACAAGAGCGGCGAGAAATCGCGCTGCAACGCCTCGCGCACCGGGTTCGAATCCGACCCGGCAAGGGTATAGAAGACGCCCAGAACCTGTGACAACCTGGCATCGGCCAGTTCCAGCGCCTCGATGGTGTTGGCAAAGGTCGCCTCGTCGCGGCTGTCGGCGATGGCGGCGATGTGGGCGCGCGCCTCGGTCAGGGCCGCGTCACAGGCCGACCCGAACTGGTCATCCGCGATCTCGGCGAAGGGGGGCAGGCCAAAGGGCGTCTGCCAGTCGGCGAGCAGGGGGTTGGTCATGGGCGCGGCTCCTGGTTCGGGTTTCCTTGTACCTAGGGCGCCGCGCCCGGTGGTGCCAGTGCTAGTTCACGGTGATGGTGATCACGTCCGACACCACGGCCGGATCGTGGGGCACATGGCCATGATCGCCCAGCACCAGTTGCAGGGTGTGCGACCCGGGGGCCAGTTCGATGGTCACCTCGGTCTGGCCGCTGCCGAAATGGCGGTGGTTCGCGTCGTTCGGGATCGCCAGTTCAAATTCCTCGTCGCCGAATTCGCCCTCGCCAAACGGCGGACGGTCGACGAACAGGTGGTGGTGGCCGGTGTTCGCCTTCTCGATCTCGGCAGGCGCCACGCCCATGCCCGACTGCCCGAATCGCACGGTCAGCGGGCTGTCAACGGTGTCGCCATCGGCCAGGCCGATGAAATACAGCGACGTGCCCTCGACCGAGAGCGTCCCCTGAGCCAGTGCGGCCAGCGGTGTGACGGCCAGAACGGCCGGAGCGATCAGATGTTTCATTGTTATCCTCCCTCAGACCGCGTTGATGATAGCGGCATGTTTCGACCTGTCGCACACAAATTTGCGTTGGGTCACGGGGGATCGCGCGCCACCTGCCACGCCATCCCGCAGCCCGGGGCGGCGCGCCTGTTCCGGGCAAACCCGCCCGAGGGGTTGGGCCCCGGATCGGGGCGCCCTGCCCCGCTCAAACCCCCTTGCGCGCCTTGCACACCGGGCAACCGGCGCGGGCTTGCACCGTGATCACCCGCGCCTCGGCAAACAGCGCATCCCAGATCAGCATCCGGCCGCGCAACCCCTCGCCCGCCCCGGTGATCGCCTTGACGGCCTCGGCCGCCATGATCGTGCCGATCACGCCCGGCAAAGGGCCCAGCACCCCCGCCTCGGCACAGCTGGGGGCAAGGTGGGGCGCCGGACGTTCGGGAAAGATGCACTGATAACAGGGGGTTCCATTTGCGGGGTCGAACAGGCTGACCTGCCCCTCCCACTGCGACAGCGCGCCCGAGATCAGCGGGATGCCAAGATCGCAGGCCACCCGGTTGACCAGATAGCGGGTATCGAAATTGTCGCTGCCATCCAGAACCAGATCGTAGTCGGCAAACAGGTCGCGTGCGATGGCTTCGTCCAGACGGCGATGATAGGGGCGCACGATCAGCCAGGGGTTCAGGGCGCGCAAGGCGGCCTCGGCCGAAAACACCTTGGGCATGCCGATACGCTTGTCGGTGTGGATGATCTGGCGTTGCAGGTTGCTGCCCTCGACCACGTCATCGTCGATCATCCCCAGCGTGCCCACCCCCGCCGCCGCAAGATACAGCAGCGCGGGCGACCCCAGCCCGCCGGCCCCGATCACCAGCACCCGCGCTTTTTTCAGCGCCTTCTGCCCCGTCCCGCCGATTTCACGCAGCATGATATGGCGGGCATAACGGTCAAGCTCGGCCCCCTCGAAGGCGCCCTTGGGCACGGGCGGCTGATTTTCGGGCCGGACCCGGGCGCGCAGCCGCTTCAGCCCGAAGGAATAGACCCAGACCAGACCAGCCAAACCCGCCAGCACCAGCCATTCGCCCGCCGACCCACCCGTCGCCTCGCGCAGCGGATTGCCCTCGGGCAGCACGATCTGCAGCGCCAGCACCGCCAGGAACAGCAGCCCCACCATGATCTGGCGCGCCTGCACCGGCACCCTGAGCGAGTGACCCAGAACCCAGAGGGCGGCGGCCAGGGCGAATACAGTTACCATCGGCTCCGCCCCATCCAGCCAAACCCACCCACGCCGCACGCCCCGGGCGCCCGCATCCCGACCGCCCCCGCCGCGAACCGCGCCTGTGCCATGGCGGCCACGAATGTCCGGGCGATCCGCGCGCCATGCCGCATGCCCAGGGGCACCCCGAACAGGCCGGAACGGCAACAGCCCGGCATCCCGCGATGGTGCTCATTGATGGCAAAAGAGTGGGTGAAGTTCATGATTTTCATACTCTTGTGGCGACGTCGTCCAGCTTGCCGGAGGAACCGTCCTGTTCCGCTCGCACCAACATGTTCAGCGCCCGGTCGAGCCGAACCCTCCTGCACCGCGCGTCGTTTGATCGCTGAAGTCCTCGACCACCTCGAACGACGGCCTGACAACCGGCACAAACACCAGCTGGCCAATCCGCTCGCCCGCGCGAATCTCGATTGGCGCCGAGCCAAGGGGACTACGGTTCCAGACGCTGATCAAGATCTCGCCGGAATAATCCGGGTCGATCAGACCGATCGTATTGCCAAGCACGAGGCCCTTCCTGTGCCCCAACCCTGACCTTGGCAACACCAGGCCCGCCACCGAAAGATCACCGAACGAGATCGCAATTCCAGATCTCACAAGAACCGCCGCCTCCTGCGCCTGAACCAGCAGAACGCCGTCAACACAGGCAAACAGGTCCACGCCAGCCGCACCCGCAGTTTGAAAACGCGGCAACCCCCAATCGGACACCCGTGGGTCCAGAACCTTGATCTGCATTCTCACTCTCCCATAGCCGCGACCTATCCATAATCTGCGCGCCCCTTGGCAACCCCCGGTATTTTTCCCAAAGTGCAGTTGCAGAACTAGCGCGACCAATGTCAGTTTCCGGGCGGGCGTCATCCCACCGATGCCCATGTTCGGGCGGTCGTCGTTGCAAGTCCAGAGCCATTGCGAGGCGTGCTCCTCTGCCTCGTCAATGCTTTCGATGATATGAAGGTCGCGCCTTTCGTGCCCGGCGTGGCCCCGGCATGGCGCCGGATCGTTCCGATCCGGATGTGGCCCGACGGCCGTCCGATGGCCTGCCGCAATGCGCGTCCTCGGATGGTTCGGGCGACCCAGTTCTCGTTTGCCACGCGCGATCGACCGGCCGGGTACACGCTGGCGAGAAGCGTGAGCGCAACAGGGCACGACCATCCAGAGCACGAATGACGCCCCCCGGGCCATCCGGATCGGACTCCGGAACACGCAGATGACGAAACGAGAAATTGAGAACCCGGCTTTTCTCCCCTTGCAGCCCGCCACCGATAACCCTAAGAAACCAATCGCAATGGCGAGTTGGCGGAGTGGTTACGCAGCGGATTGCAAATCCGTGTATATCGGTTCGATTCCGATACTCGCCTCCA
>Ga0105055_10005787_pt1 | contig 17267 bp, 13 predicted proteins | sample BON03_FD_78090 | JGI IMG/M metagenome (GOLD analysis project Ga0105055, IMG submission 78090) | Freshwater microbial communities from Lake Bonney liftoff mats and glacier meltwater in Antarctica - BON-03 | ecosystem: Environmental > Aquatic > Freshwater > Ice > Glacier meltwater | place: Lake...
AAGTCCGGCGAATGATTTCTACGTTTTTGACTCATTTTCTGTTCCTCATTTTTCAATAATTATAAAACAGAAAATAACGCCTTAGTTTTCAATTTAGCTGTCCGATGGATGGGGTACAGTTCATAATAACAAAACTTACACTCAACTTGAAATTCATTTTTCGCACTCCTTAATCTAATTTATGCATTTTATTAGATTTACACGCACTATAAAAGAAATGCCATAGCCTCATCAAACCGTGAGTAAAAAAGTAAGTGATGGCAAGGCCTGTCCGTCAACAAACCATGTATTTCTTGCATATTTTTAACCCATGATGCGCCATTAGTCGACGTATAGAACTAGATTGCTCCTAGTAATGAAACTAACATTAATGCACTTAGACCTTAAACTATAGTGGTGATACCTTTGCTTTCCAGTTTGGGAAGTTGGCGTTGTTTTAACGGAGCAAGATCTGCTTTTAATTGCTAATTATTGCTCGATAGATAAGGATAGAAATACTTGAATCCATACTTTTTAAAATTCAATACATTTGAGCTGATGGTGCCGTTGTCATTGAAGTCGACAAAGTTACTTAAAGTAATTTGGGTTACACCTAAAAGTAACACCACAACGGCTGACCGGCATAGAGAGCAAAGCGAAGTCAATTAGTCGGTAGTCGGCAAGGCATTTTTGTATTTTCGTAATAGAGCGCGAACGGTGGAGAATAATGTTAAAAAGTGCTTTCTGTTGCCGTAAAGTCAATGTGTTCATAGTTTGTAGCTAGGCCTGGGTTTGCAGCAGTATGGTGGAAAACTATGGACGAAAGACGGCTTTGGAGCCAAAGGCATAAAAGGTCGCGTTAAGTTTTTGCTGCTTGCTTGGACTCGGATACTCAAAACAAGCTATCGCAAAAATAGCACCTCACTGGGTGAAAAAACCTTATTACTGGCATTTGCCATTATTTTAAGTAGGGTTGTATCGTTCCTTTTATCTGCATTTCGTTTTCCTTGTTGTGTAAAAAGTGGCTATTATCATTAAATCATCTTCTAGAATAATCTATGCAACGACACCAAATAAACGCCCCACTACAGCGGTTAATCCCATCGCTAATGCGCCCCAAAAAGTGACTCGAACAGCACCAATAATTATTGAAGCACCTCCGGCACAAGCGGCAAGGCCACCTAACAGTGCTAAGGAAATCAACGATAAAACGGCGACGGTAGCGATAAGTTGTGATTCAGGTAAAAACCGTGCTGCCAACAATGGCAATGCGGCCCCAATAGTAAACGTTCCTGCAGATGAAAACGCAGCTTGAATCGGTCGTGCCCGCACATTTTCAATAATGCCCAACTCATCTCTAGCATGGGCTCCCAACGCATCATGGTCCATTAGCTGCTGTGCTACTTGATGAGCTAAAGTTTCATCAAGACCTCTTTCCTGATAGATCTCAGCAAGCTCCTGTAATTCAAAAGCATAATCTTTATCGATAGATGATTGTTCTAAGACTAAATCTGCATTCTCAGTATCAGACTGTGAGCTTACCGAGACATATTCACCCGCAGCCATAGACATCGCACCGGCGACCAAACCAGCGACACCCGCGAGAATAATATCAGCATGGGCGGTGTTAGCGGCTGCAACACCAATAATAAGGCTGGCGGTTGAAACAATGCCATCATTTGCACCTAAAACGGCAGCACGTAACCAACTTATACGATGCGAGCGATGTACTTCATGACGACTCATTCATATTCCTTAACAAACCTAAAGACCTCAACTAGCCTTACTTTAAATAAGACCCAATTTATCAAAATATACTTAATAGCTTAACTATAGATTAAATAGATGCAACTATCAGCAAACTATTCTAAATTACGCGTTAATCCCGCAAAAAATAGGATGTATGCACAGGGCTTTTGCGATTGTTAGTTAAATTCTAACCGGTAAAGCTCTTGATATATCAGAAAGGTCAGCGTATATATTATAAATCAGTAGCAAAATGGTTTTGAAAAATCATTAGCGTGTCTTAATCGCTGTATCTACAAATAATTAGTGGGGTTAAATGTTATGGTTTCCGTCACTAGAATAGTCCTAGATGTGCTTAAACCTCATCAACCAAATGCCTTGGCTTTTTCCCAAGCTATTGCTGAAGTTGGCCCAGATTATTATGTACATTTAACGGTGCTTGAAGTGGATGAAAACACCGAGACTGTCGAGATTGTACTGGAAGCCAAAAGCATTAATTTTGAAGCAGTCCAGTCCGCCATTAGCAATATGGGAGCCTCAGTTCATAGTGTCGATGAGGTCAACGTTCATAATGACGTTATTGCCAGTTAAATTTTCATGAAACTCCTTGATCGGGCAAAGTTCTTATTACATATCACCAGTTCGCACCATATTGTACGACGTTATTTTGTGGTCAATGGCTTTGATGGTGCACTCACCATGCTTGGGCTTATCATCGGATTCTTGATCAGTTCTTCTACAGATTTATCTGTCATTATTAATGCCTGCTTGGGGGCAGCTATTGCGCTTGGTATGAGTGGAGTCAGCAGCGCCTATGTCAGTGAATCGGCGGAACGACAACGAGCGCTTAGCAAATTAGAGGATGCAATGATTAGTGATCTGCAAAACAGTGCACATGGTCAGGCCGCGCGCAGCGTTCCTTTGTTGATTGGGCTAGTCAATGGCCTTTCGCCACTGATCATTTCTTTGCTTATTCTGTCACCCTTATTACTCTCCGATGCAGGATTCTCAATGCCCGTATCACCGCTGTACGCTGCAATTTTTATCGCATTAGTATTAGTGTTTTTACTGGGTGTTTTTCTTGGTCGTATCGCAGGTATTTCATGGTTACGTAGTGGCATTCAGACCTTATTAATTGCAATGGTAACCATAGTGCTAATTTATCTATTTGCAGAAAAGTAACATTTTATAAGTTGTCTAATCAATCGAATGGCGAATGCTCTTGCAGTTGATGTCTATCTCATTTTAAGAATAGCCCACGCCAAATATAATTAATTGGAACCAAATAGCACGAATTTTTAGAAGTCTCGGTTTATTGCTCTCATAATGGTAAGAAAATTAGTATAAACATTAACGTTCTAGACAAAAGTCGGGAATATATAGAAAATTGTCAGGTGTGTTGTGGTCCTATTGTTTTTAATATCGCGTATCATCTGCCGATAGTCCTGCAATATCAATGCAGTCTGAAAATGAAACCAGCTAAAACACATAACAAAGCTAGTCAGAGAATTTAAAAACGGCCGCGCCGCTAAGGTTTTACTTCTCCCACTGTCGACGTTATTCCAACTTTGCTAAATGAAAGGTCGTTAATGTGAAACAGTCCAACTCAAAGCTCGTTTTTAACGCGATATGGTCGATAATCCTTGGTGGCATAATAGGTGGCGGTATTTTCTCAAACCTTGGTCTAGTTCTTGATCTCGCTGGAACTGGGGCTTGGCTTAGTTTCGTGGTTACTGGTTTGGTTACATTGGCCGCCGGCTATAGCTATGTAAAACTCGTTGCTCATTATAACGAAGGTGACGGCGCGTTCACTTATCTACGCAAGATCAATGCGAAAGGCGTTGCCCGTTTCGCCCAACAGAAACAATACTGCGCTTCAGATTCCCTACACTACAAGAGTACTAGCCGAGTTACATATACTGGCCTGGCCAGAGTCCGCTACCCTAGCTTTTCCTCAGCCAATCCAATGAATGTCCCTATGAAAATCCGGCATTCGATAGCTAAGCTACTGTTGATCTGCAGCAGCCTTATAATAGCCTCAAATAGCCTAGCTGGCGATAATACTCCGGTCGAGCAACAGCTCGCCGCTGGCAGCGCCCTACTGGTCGACTTAGAGACTAACGAGGTGCTCTACTCCAGTAATGCCGATGTGGTGGTACCAATTGCTTCGGTGACCAAGCTGATGACCGCCATGGTCGTACTGGATGCCAAGTTGCCGCTGGATCAGCAGCTGCCGATCACCATTCGGGACACAAAGGAGATGAAGGGGGTGTTTTCACGGGTGCGTGTGGGTAGCGAAATTAGTCGTCGCACCATGCTACTACTGGCCCTAATGTCTTCGGAAAATCGAGCGGCGGCAAGCTTGGCCCATCATTATCCGGGGGGCCACGTGGCTTTCATCGCAGCGATGAACGCCAAAGCCAAGGCACTGGGAATGCGCCACACCCACTACGTCGAACCGACCGGGCTGTCGGAGCATAACGTCTCCACTGCCTATGACCTAGTTCTATTACTCAAGGCCAGTCAGCAATACCGACTGCTTGGCCAGTTAAGCGCCACCACGAAAAAAACTGTACGCTTTCGCAAACCCAATTACACCTTGGATTTTAACAACACCAATGCCTTGGTACGTAAGGCCAACTGGAGTGTACAGCTGACCAAGACCGGCTATACCGACGAAGCCGGTCATTGTTTGGTGATGCGTACAGTGATGAATAAGCGCTCAGTGGCCTTCGTGGTACTGGATGCTTTTGGCAAGTACACCCATATCGCCGATGCCAGCCGCCTGAGAAACTGGCTGGAGACCGGCAAGGTAAGTCCAGTGCCGGCCGCAGCAATCAACTACCGCCAGCAGAAGATCCAACAGCGGCACTTACAGGTGGCGCAGTAGCCGACAGAGCCGGCCAGATTTATCCAACCTATTGCTCGTCCTTTGGGCTGGCGATCTGTGTGATGGTCTCCTCGTGTTCCGGGGTGCAGATGCTAATGCTGATCGCCTCGGCAGGTCGTGGCGGCGCAAGTGAGCAACGGCCTATTCAGCGTGTTCCAAACTCGCCGCACCATCGGTGACTCTCATCACTGAAATCAATCGACTATGATCCTGACGGATCAATGCCCATATCACACTATATGTTGCTATTTTTATTGCACGGGTACTTGTTTTTTATGAAGATGTATTTTTGGACGCATCACAGATAAAATCAAAAATTCTGCCAGCATAAAATTAAGAATATTTGTAAATTTATTCGGTAAAGCAAAAATTCATCGGTAAATAATTTCTCATTGTACGAAACAATGACCTGACAGTGCCCACCCACTCAATGTTACTTGGTTATTGATATATCACTGCCTAATACTTCATTTATCTTTCGATAACCCTTACTAAAGATCAATTAAGCTCATGTAATAATTAAAGTTATTTATTTTTATGTCGTTATAAAATTTATAATAAACATGTTTGGGAATTTTATGATTAATATACCGAAACAGTATACAACGCCGATAATAACGACAACATCATCCCAAAGTACTGTCCGTTCTAACAGTATTGCTGATGAAGATAAAGTAGTAAAAGCCGTGGATCGACGTTTATCGCCAACACGTAGACAACCCCAACAATCTAAAACGCAAATTGAGCAACGCGTATCTTCTGATCGCCGTCGATCAGCATTTACCGCTAAGGTATAAGCCAATAGATTCTGAGCAAGTTGATTAAAGAGATTGTGTGGTTTATAACCTAAAGAACAGATGGCTATCGGTGACTGACATCCTATCTATTTTTAAAGTCCTGATGCCATAGAAGTGCTCTGTCTTGGGTCGGCAGCACCATATAACATGCCACTTTCTTGATCAATTAAAATGCTTTGGCTGCCACCCATTGCTGATTTTTGTACCACTTTGTGGCCCATGTTTGTAAGTAACTTAATGGTGTCTGGACTTATGCCTTGCTCAATACGAATTTCATCTGGCCACCACTGGTGATGAATCCTAGGTGAATTGACCGCAGTCTGAATGTTCATTTTATGATCGATGACATTCATAATCACTTGTAAGGTAGTACTGATGATCCGTGAACCACCAGGACTACCGGTAATTAAAAAATTCTTGCCTGCCCGTTTAACAATGGTGGGTGACATAGAACTTAACATACGTTTGTTAGGCTCTATTTTATTAGCTTCTCCTCCCATCAAGCCATACGCATTGGTAGCCCCTGGTTTGACGCTAAAATCATCCATTTCATTGTTTAACAAAAAACCTGCGCCTGGCACTACAATCCCCGACCCATAACTAAAATTCAGGGTATAGGTATTCGATACGGCATTACCGAATTTATCAACAATAGAAAAGTGGGTGGTCTCTGGGCTTTCATAATGTTGCGGATTGCCCGCTTTGATCTCAACGCTGGGCGTGGCTTTATCCAATTGTATGTTTTTTACTAATGATTTGGCATATGACTTTGACGTAAGACCGTTTAGAGGGACCGCTATAAAATCACTATCACCTAAATAACTCGCGCGATCGGCATACGCTCGGCGCATAGCTTCTGCCATTAGATGAATCGTTTGGGCCGAGTTATGGCCATACTCAGTAATGGGGTATTGCTCCAACATGTTCAAAATTTGTACGATGTGCACCCCGCCCGAGCTGGGAGGCGACATCGAATAAATATCATAACCTCGGTAAGTACCGTGTACTGGTTGTCTAATTACAGCTTGATAGTTCGCCAAATCCTCATAACTAATAAGCCCGCCATGCTTTTGCATTTCAGACTCAATCAGCCTCGCCGTTTCACCGCTATAAAACCCCGCAGCACCTTTGTCAGCAATCAATTGCAGTGTTTTAGCCAGATCTGGCTGCTTGAATATGTCCCCAACCTTATACGAACTACCATCCTTTTTAAAAAACGTGGTTTTACTGGCAGGCCATTTATCAAATACTTTCTTTCTTGCTGCAATGCCCTCAACAAATCTATTAGGTAAAGCAAAACCATTTTTGGCTAAATTGATAGCAGGTTGCAACACGTCTGCTAGAGTCATCGTGCCGTACTTTTCAAGCGCTAAGGCAAAACCAGCAACTGTTCCAGGAACTCCTGCTGACAAATGTGAAAACCGACTTAAGGTTTGATCGCCATTACCAAAATCATCTAAAAACATAGTCTCATAGGCTTTGCTTGGAGCTTTTTCTCGATAGTCAATCGCAGTAACGGCATCAGTGTTGCCGGGTGAGTACAGCATAAAACCACCACCACCAATATTACCTGACCGCGGCTGGGTTACCGCCAAGGCAAAGCCCGCTGCAACAGCGGCATCTATGGCATTACCGCCTGTTTTCAAAATATCGAGGGCAATCTTAGTGGCTAAATGATGGCTCGTGACCACCATCGCGGTTTGAGCCGCCACCGGTTCAGCTCTTTGCCCTGCTAATATTGCATCATCGTTTGCTTGCAACTGTGCCGTATTAATAATAAATAAGGCGAGGAGTATATTTAAAAATTTCATGCCAAAGTATACCCATATTTTGTTGTAGCAAATATCATCAAAATTACAATCAGATTACCCGGACTTACTATTGCCCACGCTAACCTTGATACGACAAAAAATACATCATCCATAGCGGTTATTCATTATTGCGGTATAAACCTAGCTGATTGATTAATTGAATTACTGCATCAGGCAATAAAAACTGCGGGCTTTTACCCTCTAGAATCGTCGTTCTAATAGCGGTAGCGGATATCGCTAATTGTGTTACCGTTACTGGCCAAATCTTGCCTGCTACAGTCTGAGCATCGTCTGGGGTCGCTAAATGTTGTTGGTACCAAATATTCAGTTCTATCGGCATCACCCATGTTTCATCTGGACGACGTATCACAACAATATGAGCTAATTCCAGTAAATTTTGCCATTTATGCCACGTTTGAATATCTAAAAAAGCATCTGTCCCCAATAATAGAAACAAGGGATTATTTGGAAAATCATCTCGCAAGCTTAATAAGGTATCAGCACTATAAGATATACCGTCACGCTGTAACTCACGATCGTCCACGATAAATTTATCGGCATTTTTCATTGCCAGATGTAACATCATCAAGCGTTGTTGAGGTGAGGCATGCGGCACATTACGATGCGGTGGTCGGGCGCTCGGAATCAGCCTCACATGCGCTAAGTTAAGTTGTTCACTTACTTCTAATGCTGATCGTAAATGTCCAAAGTGAATAGGATCAAATGTGCCACCCAATATGCCAATAGCTTCAGCCATTATTGTCTAATTTGACCAGTGCCTAACACGATCCATTTTTGCGAAGTCAGCCCTTCTAAGCCAACTGGACCGCGGGCATGAATTTTATCAGTTGAAATACCAATTTCAGCACCCAGACCATACTCAAAACCATCAGCAAAACGCGTTGAAGCATTGACCATAACCGAACTAGAATCGACCTCAGCTAAGAACTGCCGTGCCCGTGTGTAATTTTCCGTCACTATTGATTCAGTATGGCCAGAACTATGCTTATGAATGTGATCCATCGCCTGTTCAATGCCCTCTACAATGCGGATAGATAAAATCGGTGCTAAGTATTCAGTATCCCAATCTTCATTAGTTGCGGCATTAATATTCGGCAAGATAATTCGTGTCCGCTCACAACCACGTAGTTCAACTGACTCAGTAGCATAACGAGCGGCTAATCGCGGTAAAATTTCTGCTGCAACGGTACTATCAACTAATAAGGTTTCCATCGCATTACACACACCATATCGATGACATTTGGCATTAAAAGCAATTTCTTCAGCCATATCTAAATTAGCACCTGCATCAATATAAACATGACAAATACCATCAAGATGTTTGATAACAGGCACTCGTGCGTCTCTACTTACCCGCTCAATCAAACTTTTTCCACCACGAGGTACTATCACATCAACATACTCGGTCATCGTGATTAATTCACCTACTGCCGCACGATCCGTTGTTTCAACGACCTGTACTGCACTTATTGGTAATCCGACTTTTTCCAAACCGCGATGAATGCACGCCGCAATCGCTTGATTAGAATGTATCGCCTCACTACCACCGCGCAAAATAGTGGCATTTCCAGATTTTAAACATAAACCAGCGGCATCCGCTGTGACATTAGGACGAGATTCATAAATAATTCCAATAACCCCTAAAGGCACACGCATTTTACCTAGTTGAATACCGGAAGGACGATAATTCATGTCGCTGATTTCACCCACTGGATCTGGCAAGGCAGCAATTTGTTCTAAACCTTCAGCCATGCCTTCGATACCGGCATCGGTTAATGCTAAACGATCCAATAATGCATTATCTAGACCTTTAGCTTTGCCTGCTTCAAGGTCCAGTAAATTTTGCTGCTTCAAGATATTTGCGGCCGCTCTAATTTCGGCAGCAATCGCCAGTAATGCATTATTTTTGGCATTAGTACCGGCACGTGACAGGGCACGACTGGCCGCTCTAGCGTGTTGTCCTAATGTTTGCATATAGTGTTGAATATCCACAGGCACTTATCCTCAATGTTGGCTAATAATGTGTATGCCGGCGACGTGCATACATAATTGTTCTAATAATGACCAAGGACAGGCTTGAAAACTGCCTTTAGCAGCTTGATCAATTTTTGCCATCTGCTGCAAAAAACCTTGCCATTGCTGACTATTATGTCGCAGTAGAGCCTGTCGCATCATCGGTCGATGTTTATCCCAAATTGGTGGTTTTTGTGACGCAAAGACCTGATCCAACCTCCCCCCCTGTTCGACTTGTATCGCCATATCGATGGCACGATGTAGTGCCCATGATACGGCAGAAAACACCGCTAAAATATCTACACCTTCAGCCTTTAATCGATTAATCATTCGAGGGACTTTAGCTACTTGGCCAGAAAAAACAGTGTCCATTAAACCAAATGCTTCAAAGCGAGCATTATCGGCTACCGACTCTAAAACGGTTTGTTCATCTACTTCACCATTGGGGCAAAGTAAGTGTAATTTATCTATTTCTTGCGATGCTGCAAACAAATTACCTTCCACCCGTTCTGCAATTAAGGCGGCAATCTGTTGATTTACTTTTAAGCCACGCTGTTGCATACGTTGCAAAATCCATCGTGGCAGGTTAACTAAATCCACTGGCCAGACAGGGATGGTAACGCCCATTCTATCCAGCTCGGTAAACCACTTACTTTTTTGGGAACGTGCATCAATCTTACCGCTGATAATCAATAAAGTGGTATCAACGGGAGGATTTTCAATATAACGTCGTAGCGCTTCACCACCTTCTTTACCTGGAGAGCCAGAAGGCAACCGTACTTCCAATAATCGCTGGCTGGCAAACAATGACATCGTTTGCTCTTGCCACTGTAATTCCGACCAGTTAAATCGACCCTCTACATGCCAAACTTGGCGGTCATCAGCACCCAATTTTCGTGCATATTGGCGGATCATATCACTGGCTTCTTCCACCAACATTTGTTCATCACCAAAAATAACATAAACGGGCAATAAGCCTTGCTGTAAGTGCCCCGTTATTTGTTCAACGCTAAGTCGCATTACAAATGGCTATTTTACTGCTGATAAACGACGTAATAAGCTATCCACCAGTTGTTGATTCAACTGTTCGCGCAAGATAGCTTCTTCGCCATCAGACGATAACACTTGTGTCTGATCAAATTGATAATCACGTACTGCTTCTACCTCTTGCGGTTCAACGATTAGCGTACCTTGACCATCGGTGACTTTAAACTTAAGCGTATGATATAACTCATATTCGTTTACTTTTGCATTGTTACCCACAGATAATACGCGCCGTTCAAATTTATTTTCTAGCACCGTCAACACGGCACTCTCTTTTTCATAGCCATTGACAACCTGTATGCCATTTTGTTTTAAACCACGTTTAAGTGCTAACCCTAGGCCTTGTTGCACATTTATCCCTTGTACATACATCAGTTTCAAACTATCAGGCAAAGGCACCACACCACGTAGTTGAAAACCACAACCTGCTATCGCCACTAACAACAAACCCATAAAAACATTCAACAAAGAACGACTCATTTTTATATTCCTTAAGCTGCAACCACAAGATTGATTAATCGACCCGGCACCACAATCACTTTACGAATTTCATTACCATCGATGAAGCGCTGTACACTCTCATCAGCCAACGCTAAGGCTTCAATGGTTTCTTTATTCGCATCTGTTGCAACGGATATTTTAGAACGTAGCTTACCATTGACCTGTACCATCAACTCAACTTTATCTTGCACCATCGCAGACTCATCGATTGTAGGCCAAGCAACATCGACAACAGCTTGATCATGACCTAATTGCTGCCATAAATAATGACTAATATGTGGCGTAATGGGCGACAACATCAATACTACTATTTCTAATGCTTCATTTACCACCGCGCGGGCTTGCTGACTGTCATCCGTCACTTTTGCCACCGCATTCATTAATTCCATAATCGCGGCAATCGCCGTATTAAAAGTATGACGTCGACCGATATCATCAGTCACTTTGGTCAACGCTAAATGCGTTTGACGGCGTAATGTCAGTAATTCTTCACTCAGATTTGTGACATCTAAAGACTTTACGGCACCTAAAGCCACATGATCATGCACCGAACGCCATAGTCGTTTCAAGAAGCGATTTGAGCCTTCAACTGCTTTATCCGACCATTCTAATGATTGCTCAGGAGGCGCTGCAAACATCATAAATAAGCGTGCAGTATCAGCACCATACTGATCAATTAGCGCTTGCGGATCAACGGTATTGCCTTTAGATTTCGACATCTTCACACCATCTTTTAAAACCATACCTTGGGTTAGCAAGTTTTTAAAGGGTTCATCACCCGATACCAAACCTTCATCACGCATCAATTTATGGAAGAAACGGGCATACAATAAATGCAACACCGCATGTTCAATGCCGCCAATATATTGATCGACGGGCAACCAATGATCAGCACGCTCATCCAACATTGCTTGTTCATTATCTGGGCAGGTAAAACGTGCGTAATACCAAGAAGACTCAAAAAAAGTATCAAAGGTATCTGTTTCACGTTCCGCACCAGCGCCGCATAAAGGACATGCACACTGATAAAACTCAGGCATTGATTTAATCGGTGAACCACTGCCATCAACGATGACATCTTCCGGCAAACGTACTGGCAAATCAGCTTCTGGTACAGCTACTGCACCACAATCAGGGCAGTTAATAATGGGGATTGGCGTACCCCAATAACGTTGGCGTGATACGCCCCAATCACGTAAACGATAATTAACTTGGCGTTCACCCTTCTTTTGCTGCTCGAGCAAATCAGCAATGGCATTAAAGGCATCAGCAGAACTCAAACCGTCAAATTGTCCAGCATTAACTAAACGACCTTTGTCAGTAAAGGCTGCTTTATTTAAATCACACTCTTTATCATCTAATGGTTCAATGACTTGAGTTATCGGCAAATCGTACTTTAAGGCAAATTCGTAATCACGTTGATCATGAGCAGGTACCGACATCACGGCGCCCGTGCCATAACCCATCAGTACAAAATTGGCAGCCCAAACAGGCACGTGTTCGCCTGTTACAGGATGAATAGCCATCAAACCCGTTGCCACGCCCTTTTTCTCTGCTGTTTCCATCGCCGCTTCAGATGTTGCCATCTTACGACATTCAGCAATAAAGGCTTTCAGTTCTGGATTAAATTCAGCAGCAGCTAACGCCAATGGATGTTCAGCTGCAACCGCGACATAACTCACACCCATCAAAGTATCGGGCCGCGTTGTGTAAACATCTAAAGTATCAGTGCTATCCGCAAGGCCAAACTTGATTTGCAGCCCTTCAGAACGACCAATCCAGTTGGCTTGCATGGTACGTACTTGTTCAGGCCAACCATCAAGTTGATCTAAATCATTCAATAGTTGTTCGGCGTAATCAGTGATTTTCATAAACCATTGAGGGATTTCACGCTTTTCAACTTGGGTATCACAACGCCAGCAGCAACCATTAATAACCTGCTCGTTCGCCAGTACCGTGTTATCAACCGGACACCAATTCACCGCGGCTGTTTTTTTATAAACCAAGCCTTTCTTATATAATCGCGTGAATAACCATTGTTCCCAGCGATAATATTGCGGCGTACAAGTGGCAAGTTCACGTTCCCAGTCATAACCCAAACCTAATCGCTTGAGCTGATCACGCATATAATCGATGTTGTCGTAGGTCCATGCGGCTGGTGCAACCTTATTTTTGATCGCTGCATTTTCAGCTGGCAAACCAAACGCATCCCAACCCATCGGTTGCAAAACATTTTTGCCTTGCATCCGTTGGTAACGCGAAATTACATCGCCAATCGTATAATTGCGCACATGACCCATGTGTAACTGACCGCTTGGATAAGGAAACATGGCCAAACAATAATATTTTTCTTTGCTAGTATCTTCCACTGCACGAAAGGTATTGTGGTCATGCCACCACTGTTGGGCGGAAGTTTCAATGTCTACTGGGCGATATTCTTGTTGCATGCGATCTCTTTTACAAGGTACTTAAAACGCATTAGGATACCGCACCCAGCCCACAGCTAAAAGCAATCAATCAACTTGTTTTCCTTAATTATTCCTATGGGAGTCGATATCGTTTTAAATGATATTATATAAAACAGTGTGAACAACACTTACTTAAAGGCGAACAAGAAAGACTAACAAGGTAAGTCGGCCCACATTATAATGTACGGACTTACAAGGTTGGACATGAATTATCAATAATTTACAGTTACCACTATTTACAATTAATAGACACATTCATGTTATTTATATCTATTTTTTTAGCCGATATACCAAGGTATAGTACTGAGTAACCTCCCACATCCATAAATACAAAATGAAGGAATAAACCCAGTCTGAAAAAACTTTATATTGTTACTTGCCATCACCAATCCCCGTCCGTATAATGCTCATCTTTCGTTGCCGGTGTAGCTCAGTTGGTAGAGCATCTGATTTGTAATCAGAGGGTCGTAGGTTCAAGTCCTATCTCCGGCTCCAACGAATTTGTACAAATATCAAGGCCTTAGCTGATAAAACAGCTAGGGCTTTTTTATTGCCTTTTTTTCAGTGTAACTCAGGTGTAACTTTCAATCATCGTTTAACGGGTACGCCACCAGCAAACAGCGCCCATAAAAAAGCCCAACACTTACTCATCAGGCTATTTGTTTCTCCAAAGACTTTGACTACTTTTCGTTTACGTCATCTCTCAATATTTTTAATTGCTCCGGCGCATCAATGCCAAACCTGACTTGTGTTCCTTTTACTTCTATAACCTCTATAGCAATCTGACCACTTGCAAATAATTCTGCTACTGTCATTTTTGGTCGTAAATCTTCTGAATAAATATAAGCTACCTCTCCTACCCGCCTGGAAAGTATCAACATAACAATAATCCTTTTTCCTTGTTACAAGATTCAATAATGACTAATGAAATTGTTACTGCCTTAATCAGTCTGGTCAATGGTTTGAGCGTGGTTCACGTTCTTGATGACATAAACTAGACCTACCGGTACTCACGGTCACGTAACTTCAATGTTGGGTTTGAATTGAAATGGTATTTTAGACCTAAAGTAAATAGAAACTGGTCTCCACCTTCAGGGAGGTCATAGTGCAAGGCTATCTCTACACTGTTAGCAAATAATTCTGGTTGCCAATTTATATTAACTTGGTTATTTCATGCCACTCACGTGACACTGACACGTTGTCATGGGCATAGAAACGGAGTCCTAACGCTTTAACCCTAGTGTCACTTGCATCAGAATTATTCTCAGGCCCCTTTTTTCTATGGTATCTACTCAATAACGTTATGTTGTTGATAACCAATCTCTGCACCAGCTTTATAATCTAAAGTGAATATGCTTCTGCCTGAACAGTACTAGGGGCTGTTGATCTTTGGGGGATATTTCTATTTTTGAGGTATTTTTTTCATCTATCAAGGCAGAAAAGAGGAGGTTTAGTCATTCTAAATCCCTTTTTTCTAACGCAGATAGAGGGGAAAATGGCCACACAATAGTTTATGCATCAAAGATCAACAGCCCCTAGTCAACCCAAAATATTTAAACACTGGGACGGTCATAGTTCCTGCTACCGAATATTTATCGTTATCTTTTGAGTAGATTTCAGAGTCATCGTGTTCCGATGAAATAATGCCCGAGTAGTTTGCCTCTCTAACAGCTTCATTGGCCAATAGCGGTATTGAAAATATAGTGATACACGCGACCACTGCATAGATAACTATTTTAACTGCACGCCAAGCGAGTCACGATCCTCAGGATACAAAAACGGGACATCCAAGTCGCCATTTTTGCTAAGAAATACGTGACAGTTAATAATTCACCGGCCGTCCTGCGTAGATGTGGACTTGCACATACTGCTAAGGCAGTATCCCGCTTCGCCAACATTTCCACAACGACTCTACGGCAACAGAAGGCCTTTTTTAACATTATTCTCCACTGTTCGCTAACGCTCTCTATTACGAAAAGGCAAAAAGGCGTTGCCTACCTGTGACTAATCGACTTCGCCTTGCTCTCCATGTCGATCAGCGAACGGCATGTACCGAGTCCCTTCCCAAACAATGGAAAAAATTATTACAAATACATACTAGGCCACTAACCTTATTCACGTCCAGCTGATATTAAACCTAATGAATATCTTAGCATTATTACGCTTTTCTACCCTTACCAAAACCTTACCTTTAATAACACCTTCGTTTACATATCACCTTAATACTTTTAAAGTAACTAAATCCTCGCACACGCATACTTTTTATAAGATTGAAATGTAGCGGCTCAGACTTCATCTGGCAGATTTCGACCCAGAGCAGACATTGATAAATCCGTGAAAAATTGAGAATATAGTATACCAACATAAAGGGATGGATTAACGCTATGCTTCGTATTAAAGAACGGACTTATACCTATCACACTAAAAAGTGTTTCATGGACCGAAGGGTCGGTTAAACAAACTCTTAGGCAACCTATGACTGCAAGACATCATCATTACCTTTCTCAGTGTTACCTTAAAGGGTTCACAAAAGGTAGAGCTAAAAAGTCAAAACTTACCGTCGTCGATTTTAAGGAGAAAAAAAGGTTTGAAACAACCCCTAGAAATGTTGGTGGGATAAGAGATTTTAATAGAGTAGATATTGATGGTATAGACCAGAATGCTATAGAAAAATCTCTGGCCGAGTTCGAGGGACAAGCTGCTTCTGCATTAAAAAAACTGCACAGAGGCGCTAGATTTTCCGGAGAGATACGAGAGTTAATACTTAATTTAATAGCACTTTTTGCCATCAGGTCGCCAGAACGTCGAGAGCATATGAGAACAATACTGGCCGACACCGCAGATAAAATAATGGGACTAACTCTTGGGTCGAAAGAAGGGTGGGAATCACAAATAGCAAAATTAAGAAAGAAAGATCCTAGCTATGATAATGACGTGGCGTATGAACAAGCGAAAGAGTTTCATGACAGAAAAGAATACACTATCGAAGTTGCAAGGGAATACCATATTCATAACGAAATAGCTCAAGTCGATGCAATTCTCCCCAGCTTGTTTGCTAGAAACTGGGTGTTAGTAGAAGCTAACGAAGAAACTGGACCATTTATTACCACAGACAACCCTATTAGCCTTACTTGGAATGAGCCTAATACTATCCCTCCAATGTTTAGATCAAGTCCTGGATTCGGATGCAAAAGCACGCAAGTACTCTTCCCTGTATCGCAAGATTTAGCTCTAATTGGAGAGTTTGAGGCGGAAGACAAGACAATCAAAGGTTCCCATGAATTAATCGCGCTATTAAACACTAGAATGTTGAGTAACGCCTACAAACAAATATATTCGCCCAAAATTGATTTTAGTTTTTACGGTAAAGATGGTGAAATACTTCTTGGCAATCGAATTCTTAGCGAGTTAAATAATCCCGAATAAGACCAATTATAAGGGTAACTCCCCTTTAATTTTATTCGCTACTAAAGATTAAAATATGACAATTTATGATGGCTGAGCTGCAGCTAAGGGTGCAGCATGTCGAACGCACATGGAGTTTTGAGCTACTCGAAGCATTGGAAAAGGTCTTAGAAAACGATTACGTAATAAAGAGACCGATGGGGTGAGACCGATGGGGTCAGTGTGAGTCGATAGTTAAATATCAAAGCCTTCGCTGATAAAACAGCTTGATCTTTATTTAACCAATTAAGTATAGGCATAGTATTATTAACTTATTCCTGTAATGATCTAGGATCTGCTCAAAGTGTGTATTTTTAACAAATTTATGGGGATTACGGCTTTCTTCAAAAGGTAGCCAATAGGCTTCTAAACGATAATAATTTAGATGTTGAAGATAATGAAGTGCACGAGTTCTATCATCAACAATAAGACGAGAGCGTTCAAAATTCTGTGTCAGGGTTAATTTAGATATCGAGCACGCTATCTAAGCGGCCTTCAAAATAAATATCTAACTGAGATAATGCCTGGCTCCAGTTTTGGATCGGCATGGTCC
>Ga0105055_10005788_pt1 | contig 17267 bp, 19 predicted proteins | sample BON03_FD_78090 | JGI IMG/M metagenome (GOLD analysis project Ga0105055, IMG submission 78090) | Freshwater microbial communities from Lake Bonney liftoff mats and glacier meltwater in Antarctica - BON-03 | ecosystem: Environmental > Aquatic > Freshwater > Ice > Glacier meltwater | place: Lake...
AACAGAACTCCACGTTCAGCTCGATCATCTACGTCACCCTCTTCGTGGCCGGCCTCGTGGTGGCGTTGTTCTTCGCGCTGCTCACCCTCGAGCGCATCGGGCTCTACGCCGTGTTCAAGGCCCTCGGTGCCTCCACGCGCCAGATCTTCACCGGGGTCATCACCCAGGCCGTCGTCGTGGCTCTCGTCTCGTTCGTGGTGGGTGGAATCCTGATCCTGCTTGTCACCCAGGTCCTGCCCCCCGCTATCCCCGTCGTCCTCGAGCCGGCCCGGGCCGTGCAGACCGCCGTCGGCCTCGTCGTCATGTCCGCCCTCGGGGCCGCCATCTCGTTGCGCCGAGTCGTCAAGGTCGACCCGGCGTCGGCCATCGGATAGCCGACCAACCTCTTCAAGGAGCCGACCGTGCCTGCCCTCGAACTCCACGACGTCCGCAAGACCTACACCTCCGGCGACGCCGAGATCGTGGCCCTCGACCACGCCACCCTCACCGTGGGCGGCGACGAGATCGTGGCCCTCGTCGGCCCTTCCGGCTCCGGCAAGACCACGCTGCTGTCGATCTCGGGTGGTCTGCTGACCCCGAGCCAGGGCTCGGTGGTGGTGGACGGCAAGGACATTTCGACCTACTCGGCCAAGCAGCTCACGACGTTTCGTCGTGAGGCCGTCGGCTTCGTGTTCCAAGCGGTCAACCTGGTGCCGTTCCTCACCACTCGCGAGAACCTCATGGTGGTGAACGACTTCGCCAGCGCCCGCAACCACAAGGTTGCCAAGCAGCGGGCGGAGAAGCTGCTCGACGAGCTCGGTCTCGCCGGGCGCATGGACAACCTGCCCGGCCAGCTCTCCGGCGGGGAGCGCCAGCGGGTGGCGATCGGTCGGGCGCTCATGAACGAGCCGGCGCTCATCCTCATCGACGAGCCCACCTCGGCCCTCGATACCAAGCTCGGTGAGCAGGTCATGGAGCTCATCGTCGGCGAGGTCAAGGGCCGCAACACCGCCGCAGTGATCGTCACCCACGACGTGCGCATGACGACCTATGCCGACCGCAGCGTGGTTATCACCGACGGCCGCCTGGCCGCCTGAGGGCCCGGACCCGATACGGGTTCGCCGTCGGCCCGGTCGACAGCGCTACAATTTCGTACACGACATCAGGAGTGGCCCGCTGGTCGGGTCCGGCAACCTGGGACGGACACCCAAGGTGCCAACCTGCGTCGGGGCCCGGTTCGCCGGTGTCGCGGCGGGGGGATGTGGCTCGGTTCGCCGGGCAACGAAGTGTCCGAGGAGTGCCATGACCGAACCGACCCGTCGGGCGCCTCTGAGCGCCGACCTGCTGCCCGCCACCGGTGCATGGCGTCGCGGAGACGCGGTAGGGCAACGGCAGTTCGTCACCCTGTCCGGTCGAGCCTTCCTGCTCGAGGGAGGCGGCCGGTTGAGCGACGTCACCGTCGCCTACGAGACCTGGGGTCGACTCGCCCCCGACGGATCCAACGCCGTGCTCGTGTGTCACGCCCTCACCGGCGACAGCCATGCCGCCGGCCGCAGCGAACCGGGCCACCCGACCGACGGGTGGTGGGCGACCCTCATCGGCCCAGGTCGGGCCCTCGACACCGACCGGTACTTCGTGGTGTGCGCCAACGTGCTCGGGGGTTGCCAGGGGTCCACCGGCCCGGCCTCCGATGATCCCGCCACCGGGTCCCCCTACGGGTCCACCTTCCCGGTGGTGACCATCCGCGACATCGTGCGCACCCAGACGGCAGTGGCCGACCATCTCGGGATCGACCAGTGGTTGAGCGTGGTTGGCGGGTCGATGGGCGGGATGCAGGCCCTGGAGTGGGGCGTGATGTTCCCCGACCGGGTCGCCTCGGTGGTGGCCATCGCCACCACCGGTGCCGCCAGCGCCCAGCAGATCGCCCTCTCGAGCGTGCAGCGCAGCACCATCGCCCTCGACCCACGGTGGCGCGGGGGTGACTACTACGACGCCGTCGCGGGAGACGGGCCGCATCAGGGCCTGGCCCTGGCCCGTGAGCTGGCCCAGGTGTCGTACCGCACCGAAGGTGTGTACGGCGATCGTTTCGGGCGCAAGGAGCTCGATAAGCTCGATGACACCCTCACGCTGTGGCAGCGCTTCGACGTCGAGGGTTACCTCGACTACCACGGGGCCAAGATGGCCCGACGATTCGATGCGAACTCGTACCTGATCATCAACCGGGCCATGGACCTGCACGACCTCGGGAGGGGTCGCGGTGGCTTGGAGCGGGCGCTGCTGCGCCTGCGCAGGCCACTGCTCACCATGTCGATCTCGTCGGACACCCTCTACCCGCCGTACCAGCAGGAGATGTTGCGCGATCTGGTCGGTTCGTTGGGCGGCGAATGCGTCCACCATCGCATCGACAGTCCCGACGGTCACGATGCCTTCCTGCTCGAGACCGAGCAGGTGGGAGCCGCCCTCGCCCCGTTCCTCGCCGACCTCGAGAAGAGCCGATCATGACCGAACCCGAACTGCACCCCGAGACCCGAGCCATCCGGGCCGGCCGGAGCGACAACGACACCGCCCTGGCTCCCATCCTGTGGGCCACGACGACATTCGTGACGCCCACGGTGGAGGAGGGGCGACGCATGGCCACCGGCGTCGGTGCGTCGCGCTTCTACAGCCGCTACGGCAACCCCACCGTCGCCGGGTTCGAGGACGCCATCGCTCAGCTCGAAGGCGCCGAGACGGCCCGAGCCTTCGCGTCGGGCATGGGGGCCATCAGCGCCATCGTGCTCGGCCTGTGCTCGTCGGGCGACCACATCGTCGCCCAGCGCCAGCTCTACGCCGGCACCCAGTTGCTGCTCCAGACCGCCTGCCCGCGATTCGGCATCGACGTGACCTTCGTCGACGCCACCGAGCCCGGGTCGTTCGCCGCGGCCATCAGGCCCGGCAAGACCACCTTGGTGTTCGCGGAGACGCCGGCCAATCCTCGCCTCGACCTCGTGGACCTCGACGAGCTCGGCGCCATCGCCGGCCCCATCACCGTCGTCGACTCCACCCTGGCCACCCCGCTGAGCCAGCAGCCCCTCTCCCACGGGGTCGACCTGGTGGTGCACTCGGCCACCAAGGCCATCGCTGGGCACAACGACGCCACCCTGGGCGTGGTGGCGGGAAGCTTGGAGCTGGTCGACTGGCTCTACTCGTTCGCTGTTCTCCAAGGTGCCAACGCCTCGCCCTTCGACGCCATGAACGGACTTCGTGGTCTGCGCACCCTCGGTGTGCGGCTGCGCCAGCAGACCGAGGGTGCGGCCGAGCTCGTCACGTTCCTCGAGGCTCATCCGGCGGTGAGCGACGTGCGCTGGCCGGGTTCGCCGTCCCATCCCCAGCACCAGCTCGCGGTACGTCAACTGGTCCACTTCGGGGGTCTGGTCACCTTCGATCTGCGCGGCGGCCTGGTGGCCGGCACGACCTTCGTGGAGTCGCTGGCCATCGCCCAGCTCGCCACGTCGCTGGGTGGCCCCGAAACGCTCGTCACCCACCCGGCGTCGACGACCCACGTGAACCTCACCCCCGACGAGCTGGCGGTCAACGGCATCAGCCCGGGCACGGTGCGCCTCTCGGTGGGTCTCGAGCACCCGGGTGATCTCGTGGCCGACTTCGGCCGGGCCCTGGCCGAGGTCGACCGCCGCACGGGCAGCTGACGAGAAGGCGGCAACGCACGTGCCCGAGATGCTGGAGGTCGAGGCCTACCGTCGGCTGGCTCACAACGTGCTGGGCTTAGCGGTGGTGGCGGTCGACGCCCCGGACGCCTGGATCGTGAAGGGCGGGACGACGCCCGACGACCTGATCGACGCCTTTCTCGGGCAGACGTTCGTGGCCGATCGTCGCATCGGCAAGCTGCTGCTGCTGGACACGGCCACGGGCCCCACCCTCGGCCTGCGGTTCGGGATGACCGGCGTGCTCGACGTCGACGGGGTCGACGGCATCGAACGGCTCGAGTACGGCAGCTCCCGCCGGAACCCGGTGTGGGACCGGTTCGGCCTGCGGTTCGAAGGCGGCCGGTCGATGCGCCTTCGTGATGCCCGCCGTCTCGGGGGGGTGGAGCTCGATCCCGACGAGCGTCGCCTCGGCCCGGACGCCTCGACGCTGACGGCCGCTCAGCTCCGGATAATGCTGGCCGAACGAAAGGCACCGTTGAAGGCCCGGCTGATGGACCAGTCGGCCGTCGCCGGCCTCGGCAACCTGCTCACCGACGAACTGCTGTGGCGGGCCTCCCTCGACCCGGCCCGACCCGCAGGCTCGTTGTCGGATCCCGATCGTCGTCGCCTGCGCACCCATCTGCACCAGACGCTGGTCGAGCTGGCCGAACGCGGCGGCTCGCACACCGGTGACCTACAGGACAGCCGGGTTCGGGGCGGGCGCTGCCCCCGTGACGGGGCCGAGTTGCAGCGGCGAACCGTCGGCGGGCGCACCACCTACTCGTGTCCTGAGCACCAACGGTGACCGACAGTAGGGTTGGTGCGGTGGGCCGATGGGCCCCGAACCCCGAGCAGAAAGAACCCGTGTCGGCGCCGACCTCTTCATCCCCGAGCCCAGTGTCGCGCCGTCGGGTGGCATCGATCCGCCGACGGGCGGCGGTGGCCGCGCTCGCCGGAATGGTCGTTCTTTTCGTCGGAGTGCTCGGCCTGGCGCAGGGTGCCTCGGCCGGTCCGACGCCTCCCGACGACCCGTCGCCCTCGCCCGTGGAACCTCCGACCCCCTCGCCCGTGGAACCTCCGACCCCCTCGCCCGTGGAACCTCCGACCCCCTCGCCGCCGCCGACCGAACCGCCGCCGCCGGTGAGCCCCACCACTCGGCCGCGGACCACCACGACGCGACCGCCGGCCACGACTGCCGCCCCGACCACTGCGACGACGACTCCGACGACAGCGCCGGCGACCACCACGACAGCGGCGCCGGCCGTGGTCCTACCGGGCAACACCACGACCGTTCCCCCGACAGAAGGCGACGGAGACGGCGGTGGGAGTGGACCGTCGAGCGGGCGCCAACTGGCCCTCGTCGTCGGTGGGCTCGTGGCCGTGGCCGGGGGACTGGCCACGCTCACCTTCCTGTACTGGCGCCGCACCCGTCCGGTGGCCTACAACACCGCTTTCGACGCTGCGACGGATCTTGCCGGCCCCGCGCTTGTGACCGCGGTCGGTGCCGGCCCGGTGGTCGCCGGCGAACCAACGGTCGTCACTCCCAGCACCACCGCCCCGGTTCCCACCCGGTCACCCGAGGACGCCGCTGCGCTCCTGGCGGCCCTCGCGGCGGCCGAGGGCGCAGGGGCGCGGCGGTCGGCATCGGGCACCGAGACCGAGGCTGATCCCGAGCTCGATCCCGGGTCTGGTGGCGAGGCCGGCGGCGATGCGGTGGGACCGGCGCCGATTCGGCCCGGCGAGCCCGGGGTGCGGATCATCGGGCCCGTGGGCGCGACGGCCGCGCTGGTCGGTGCTGCGCCCGGCGAGGGCGAAGGGCAGTCTGCTGATGGCCCCGACCACCCGCCGATCGAGGGTGAACAGTCGGGCGGGGCGGGCGGCAGTGTCGACACCTCCGCCGGCGACGCGGTCGCGGCCGCCAGCGTGGCGTCGGCGGACCCGTGGGCCGAGGCCCCGGTGTTGCGCACCCGTGAGGACCTCGAAGCACCGTCACCCCCCGCCGCGACGGAACCGGCCGCTTCGGACGACCCCCTCGGTCCGCTGGTCAGACTCCTGCGGGAACAGGAGACCGAGGTCTCCTCGCCTCCGGTGGCGGGGGGCGGCCCCGGCACTGATGTCTGAAGCGCGGATGCGCCCACGTCAGGGCCGGACACGTGACGGAGGGGGCGGTACGGTTGGTCCATGGCCAGCTCCCTTGATCTCGACGGCATGGTGAAGCGGTTCCGTGACCGGGCCGAGGCCGTGAAGCGCCGGCCCCTACCGCCGGTGGCGGGCGAGGAGCGCGCCAAGTTCGTCGAGCAGGCCCAGCGTGACTTCCAGGACTTCGCCATCATCGGCGACGCCGAGGCCACCCTGGATGACGGCATCCTCACCCTGCGGGTCGACCTTCGTCCCCCGGAGGCCCGTGAGGCCAATGGTCCCGACCGAAGCTGATCCCGGGTCGTCGATGCCGCCGGTGTTCCCTCCCGACGGCGTCGATGCCGGTCGGTTCGCGACGGCGATCGTGGCCATCGACGCCGCGAACGCCGAGGACCCGAACATCCTCGTCATCGACGGGGTCACTCGCCCGAAGGAACTGGCCCACGCCGAGGCCATGACCGCGTGGGTGCGGTTCTTCGATCCCGATGCCGATGAGATCCAGCTCCTCGCCGCTCGCGCCCACCACTTCCAGCGCTGGACCTACCCCCGCACCACCCTTCCCGAGGGACGGCCCGGGTACCTGAAGTGGCGGGCCGAAGCCAAACGGCGCCAGGCCGCCGCCGTGGGGGAGTTGCTGGCCGGGTTGGGGTACGACGATCCTGAGATCGAAGGGGTGCAGGCTCTGGTGGCGAAGACCGGTCTCGGGCGGGGTGACCTTCCCGACGTCGCCGGCCGGGCGCCGACCGTGCAGACCCACGAGGACGCGTTGTGCCTGGTGTTCCTCACCACCCAGTTCGAGCCGGTGGCCGCGCAGTTGGGCGAGGCCAAGATGGTCGACGTTCTGGCCCGCACCCTCGCCAAGATGGGCAACCGGGGGCGGGCCGCAGTGCTCGACCTGCCCCTCGACGACAACGCCGCGGCGATGGTGCTGGCGGCGGTGGAACGTGTGCTCCCCATCGATGCCGCCGATCCGGTCGATGCCACTGATCCGGTCGATGTTGCTGATCCGTTCGACCCGGTCGTTCCGGTTCCCGAGGGGAGCGGCACGGCCTCCGCCGCTGATGGTCTTGATCTGCTCCTCGGGGAGGTCGGTCCCACATCTGTCGGCGGCGAGGACGATCCCCCCTATGCCGCCGTTGGACCCGATGGCTCGAGTGATGTCCCCGATGGCGGCGAGCTCGACCTCGGGGTTGCCCTGCCCCGGGCATCCACGGTCCGGCGGGCCATGTCGTGGGGGGAGCGCCCTCACCCGGCGCCGGTCTCGGCTCCCGCGCCTCCCCTCCTTCTCGACGCCTCGCACCCTGCGGCCGCTGCCGCCGTTTCGCCGCCGGTGCCGGTGGCCGTCTCGTCCCAACCGAACTTCAGCCCCGCCCGCCCCGAACTGATCGCGACCGATCTGGCCGAGCCGGTCGAATTCGCGGTGCCGCCTGAGCCCGATCTCGGGACGACGCCGGTGGACCCGTTCGGGCTCGACGTCGTGGTGGCCAAGATGTCCGCCGGCGCTCGCCGAGCGGGGGCGGTACCCCTCGGGATCCTCTCGACGCTGCTCGTGGAGGGCGAGGTCGTCGAAGCGGTGGTGCAGGGCGTCTACCAGCACCATGCGGCGGTGGTGGCGCTCACCACGAGGCGGGTCCTCATCGTGAACGACCGGCACTGGGCACCGGACGTGCGGCTGGTTTCCATCGGGGCCGACATGGTGGTGCAGGGCTGGCAGGACGACCGCCGGGCCACGTTGCTGTTCGGGAGCGGGGGCCGGGGTCTGGTGGTGGCCGGCATCGTCGACCGACCACTCGCCCGCGACCTGGCCCGGCGGATCCGTGAGTTGGTCGCCTCGGCGGGGGGCCCGTCGGCCTGAGTCTCCAGGCGGCTTGGATCAGCGGTCAGCTCAGTTGCTAAGGTGCCAGTCCGCGCGGACGTAGCTCAGCTGGTAGAGCATCACCTTGCCAAGGTGAGGGTCGCGAGTTCGAATCTCGTCGTCCGCTCCATAAAAGTGCAGCTCAGGGGGTACAAGGGATGGACCCGAGAGGGTCCCTCCCACAAGTTTTCGGCTTCCCGTGCCACAGTCGTGCCACTGGGGTACGGAGGACGCATGGCGCAATAACGGGCCTGCAGCAGATGGGGGAGCGCACGCAAGCTGCCCTCCAGCTGATACCAGGCGAGACATCGCGCCGATGGTACGTGGCTACTTGCGGTCGTCCTCCTCTCGCTCTTCACGACTGCCTGCGCCGGTGGTGGCGAGGGCGGAAGCTCGATGAGTCAGAACGGCGTGAGCGTCTTTCGAAGCGATCGGGTCCACTCGAGTGATGACGCCATCGTCGCTGGCGAGTTGCAGTACGTGAGCGAGTCGCAGTGTTTCACGTTGACCGCAAGACCGGGCACGTTGACCGCAGGACAGGAGCCGTGGGCGGTCGTGTGGCCACGTGGCCCGGAAGTTGTTGCGGGCAATGAGGTCGACGTTGTTCTGCCCGGCGGCACAGTCTTCACTGTTGGAACCGAGATCCAGGCTGGAGGCGGATATCCGAAGTTCGAGGTTTCGGGCAACGCCGCGCCTGACGGTTTCGATGAATGTGCAGAGGAAGGCGCAGAGTCCGCTCGTATTGACAAGGTCAGCGGGTAGCCGGCCTCGTTGGTGCAACGCGAGCATCTGCGACGCAACCCTGGGAAGCCGGGCTGCTCGAGCACCGGGGTGATCCAGGCCGTGCCTTCGCAAGACGTGGCGAATCTGCTCGACCCCTGTCACAAGGGCAATCGGCCGCTGCCATCGGTCAGCGGGTCGAGTTCCACCTCGCCGCAGACCGTCGCCCTCGCCGCAAGAGCGCCTGAACGTGAGGGTCGCGAGTCCGAATCTCGTCGTCCGCTGATAGTCACCTGTCGGAGTTGATGCTCCGCAAGTTCGGTGGCGCCCGGCTCGCCATCAGGCTCGAGCCCCTCGAGGTGATCCCGCACCGGTTCGTCTACTGCTACGAGTGCCCCGAACCCGATTGCCCCGGTCACCGGCAGGGGATCATCGACTGGGAGATCCATCAGGCGTATCGCAAGTGGCGGCACGACGCCGTCGCCGCTGGGCACGATGAAGCTGACGTACCGCTCGTCGGGAGCATCGCCGGCGAACAGGTCCGCCTCCGGCGAGCCGGACACCTCTTCGCCGATGAGCGCCAAGCGGAACGTCGTGGCGCGTGCGACCCGCTCGGCGATGTCGGTGAACCATGCGTCGGCTGGCTCGCCTCGTCACCCAGCACGAGACACCTCGATCGAGGCTCGAAGTGCGAGTACACACCGCTCGACAGGCGACCTGACCCCGTTCCGAACGCGAGAGAAGTGCTGCACTCAACTTGCACGACGGAGGTCGGCGATGAGAGCGCAAGGCGCAGTTGCAGAGTGGGTTGACGCGTATCCGACGCGCTCGTTCTTCATGCCCCACGACGTGCCGGGCTCGACGAGCGCTGTCGAGTCTGCGCTGTCGCGTCTTGCTCGACCGGACGGGCCGATCCAGCGGGTCCGACAAGGGCTGTACTGGAAGAAGCCGCCGGCAACGGCCTTCGGTACGGCTCGGCCAGACCCGACCGAGGCCGCCTTCGCCGCGGCTGGGCCCGGCGCCGGTCTGGCCGGAGTATCAGCCGCGAGTGCGCTGGGTCTATCTACGCAGGTGCCCCGCCAACCCACCATCGCGGTTGTCGGACGCCCGCCCGAGGGGCTTCACGGTGTCCGCCTCGTCAGCCGCGCGAACCCCCAACGCATCCTGTTGAACCATCTCGAGGTCACGCTGCTCGAGGTGTTGCGTGATTTCTCCGCGCTCAGCGAACTCGCCTGGCTCGACGCGCGCGCCCGCATCCTGCGATTGGCCGACGACAACGACCTCGACCTGGAGATCGTTGTCAAGGTCGCGGCGTCGGAGCGACGCGCCGGGCTCGGCCTTTGCGTCGCGGATCTGGTGGCAGCATGAGCGACGCAACTACCGGTGACGAGCGCGACGGGACGTTCTTGCGTGATGACCGCAACGCGTTCCACGCGCTACCCGACACGACCGCCGACCGTTACGGCGTCGACCCCGGCGCAGCGGAGAAGGACTACTGGGCCACCGAGGTCCTTCGTCATGCGACGCAGCCCCTCGACGGCGTCGACTTCTTCGTGTTCAAAGGCGGCACCAGCCTTTCGAAGGCTTACGGGACCATCGAACGCTTCTCCGAAGACATCGACCTCTTGGTCATCTGCGCGCTTACGGGCAAGCCCTCAAGCGCCTACCCCGGACCATCGCCGAACGCACCAGTGGCGGTCTCGGCTCCCACCGCTCAGGTCATCTCATGAACGATCGGGGTCAGAGCAACGCCGCGCGGTCGGCGACGCGCTGGCAGATCTCGTCCCATGTCGGGAGCGGATCACTGCCGAAGTAGAGCTCCGGCATCGTCGCTTCGTAGGCCACCCGGCAGCGGGCCGAGGCAGACGTGGCTGGGTCGAATGCTGCGCTGGAGGCGAAGCCGCCCTCGGGCCTCGCCGACGCGCCTTCCGTCCCCCCGAAGAACTTCTGCGTGATCTCGTCGATGCTGTCGATGACGGCGCGGGTCTGATGCCGGTCCTCCAAGAGTCTGAGGACGCGTTCGTCGCCGAGCAGTTCGTGGATGTCGGAGAAGTGACGCCCGCTTCGAGGTTTCGGCGGCTGGCCGTCGTCGGCGATGAGTGGGAGCGAAAGTTCGTGAACGTGAACGAGCTTCTCGAGAAGCGTCCGCGCTGGATGGAGGACCGGCACTTCGAATGGCGCGAGGTCCTCGTACTCATCGAGGTCGTTCCCCGCTGCGGCCAGCGCTTCCCCGAGTAACGAGCCGATGGCGACACGCTCATGGGGATGACGGCCGCGTCGGACGCCCATCTCCAACAGCACGCTGGTGGCAATCAGTGCCGTCCGCTTGCGAGTGGCTGGGTAGCTCACTGCGAAGGAACGGTGACGGCCCGACTCGGCACCACCGACGCCCGTGGCCTCGCCACCGACGCCCGTGGCCTCGCCACCGACGCCGGCGGCCGCAGCCTCTCCCATCGCCTTCATCAGCTTGTCGACAGCACCTCTCCCTCGATCCCCGGGCAGCACGAGCATGTCGATGTCTTCGGAGAATCGCTCGATGATCCCGTAGCCCTTGGACAGGCTCGTGCCGCCCTTGAAGACGAAGTCGTCGGGGAAGCTCGCGACGAGGACTCGGAGCACCTCGCTGACCCAGTAGTCCTTCTCGACCCCGGTCGCGCTGATGTCGAGGCGCTCGGCGACCACGTCCAGGGTTGGCCCGAACTCGTCCGAGTCGCGGAAGCGCATCAGCTGCTCAGACCGAGAGCGCCAGATCGCGGCGAACCGAATCGCTGCGGGCGGGCCGGACAGCAGCCGCGTCAGCCGATCGGTCCATCGCCCCGAGCAGACGACGAAGCCGCTCACGAACACGAGGCGGCTCGGTCGCCGACGCCCGCACGACGCGATCGAGGCGGAGGGTTCCGCCCCTCACCAGATTTGCGATGTGCTCGACAGCGGCGTCGGTCGGAACCTCGACGAGGGTGTCCCAGTCGCGAAGCACCTCGAAGAGAGCGACCTCGGGCGGTCGCAGCCGCTCGTCTCGGCGCCTGGTGCTCGCAGCGCGGCTGACGAACCGAACGCTGCCCGGGTTACGCGGCGCCCGACCAGGTACTGCGATCGTCTCGCGGCGCGGCACTTGTGTGGAGAGTCCCAGCGTGAGCGCTGCGCTCCAACCGGCGGGGCCTGTGCCGGACGCATCGATCACCTCGTGGACGACGCGGCCGGGCGATGGGGGAGACATGCCGAGTCGCGTGGGCGTTCCGCGCCAGTAGAGCCCGCGCCGGACACGACGAAGCTCTTTGGTATGCGTCAGCCGCGACAGCGCCTTCGCGACTGCCTCGGGCGAGCCGCCGAAGTCCTCGGGGCGCCAGAAGCGATCGCGCGAGGAGAGGACCCTGTTGCGGACCTCGGACGCAATGCTTCTATCGCTCATGTCGGGCATGGTAACAAAAGCGTCGGTAACTTGCTACGCGACGTTGACATCATCGGATGTGTCGCTTGTTGTCAGGAGGCGACGATCCGTGGGGCGTGATGGGCGTGAGCGCGGCGCACCACGAGCGCTCCGGCGACCGAAGTGACGACGAGGGTGGCGGCGAACACCGAGCTGCTGGCGAGCACGATGGCGGGGCCGCTGGCAATTTCGACGTGGAACGAGACGAACAGTCCGACGGTCGCCGCCGCGACACCAAGGAGGGCTGAGGTCACGATGAGCGGACCGAAGGACTTGTTGACGAGGCGGGCCGTGGAGGCGGGAATGACGATGACCGCGGCGATGAGCAAGACACCGACGATACGAATCGACACGACCACGACAGCGGCGAGCGCAACGGTGAACGCCAGCTCGATGGTGGCGGCGCGCACGCCATGGGCGGCCGCGCCAGCGGGGTCGGCGACCGTGAAGGTGAGGGTCTTGTAGAACACGAACCCGAGGACGGCCATGACCGCGGCGGTCACGGCGACGAGCGCGATGTCCGTTTCGGTGACGCCCAAGATGTTGCCGAACAGCAGGTCGGTGAGGTTGACGGCACGGTCACGGTTGGCCGACACGAGCGCCACGCCGAACGCGAACATCGTGGTGGACACGATGCCGATCGCCGCGTCGGGACGGACCCCGTGTTGGCGGCCTACGTAGTGGATGAGCAGGCCCGCAGTGATGGTGGCCGCCACCGCACCCAGGTAGGGGTCGATCCCGGCGATCGCGGCCGGAGCAACTCCGCCCAGCACGCTTTGGGAGAGTCCCTGGCCGATGTAGCTCATTCGCCGCAGCACGACGAACACGCCGAGCGCGCCGCAGAGCGCCCCGACCAGGACGCCGGCGATGAGGGCCTTCGAGAAGAACGTGTACTCGAACGGTTCGGTGAGCAGTTCCATCGGCGTGTCCAGTTCGTCTCAGGTGAGGGCGGTGCGTTGGTCGGTGACGAGGATGCGGTCGCCGTCGCGCACGACCCGCACCCGAGCTCCGTACGTCGCCTCGAGGGTGTCCGGGGTGAGCACATCGACCGGTGCGCCGTCAGCGACGATGCGTCGGTTGATGCACACGATGCGGGGCAGTCCGGCCGCAACCCAGTTGAGGTCGTGGGTCGTGAGCACGATCGTGGTGCCCGAGTCGTGGAGCTCGCCAAGCAGCCCCAGAATGTCCTGGAGGGTCCGAAGGTCGATGCCGCTGGTGGGTTCGTCGAGCATGAGGAGACTGGTGTCGGAGATCATGGCCCTGGCCAGGAGAAGCCGTTGTTGTTGGCCGCCGGAGAGTTGCCCGACCGGTGTGCGTTCGCAGCCGGCGAGGCCGAGCCTGGCGAGCAGCTCGTGGGCCTTGTGGCGTTCGGACTTGGAGTACCAGGGGACCCGCCGGCTGGTCGCGGCGAGCCCTTGGAGCACTGCGTCGGCGGCTCGCAGGGGCAAGTCGTTCTCGATGCTGGTGAGCTGAGGCACAAATCCGATGTCGCGGGTCGGATGACCACGCCGGACGGATTTGCCGTTGAGGGTCACCTCTCCGGCGTAGAGATCGGCGGTGCCGATGAGCGCCCGGAGCAGCGTGGACTTGCCCGACCCGCTCGGGCCGACGATGCCGACCATCTCCCCGGGGGCGACAGTCAGATCGACGGCTTCGATGGCCGGGATGCCCCGGTAGCCGGCGGTCACGCCCCGCAGCGAGATGACCGGCTCAGCCACGAGCCGGGTCGACCGCGTCGATCGCTGACGCGTCGCCGTTGAGCCCTTCGACGATGTAGCGGACGTTGGCTGCCATCATCCCGAGGTAGGTGTGCTGGGGATCGCCGGGGTTGCCGGGCAGCTTGTCGTCGGACAGGTTGCCGACATAGGAGACACCGGAATCGGTGGCGACCTGCTCGAGCACAGTGGTCGGGAACACCTCGCTCCCGAAGAACGCAGGCACCCGGGCGGCTCGGACCTGCGAGACCATGTTGCGCATCTCGGAGGCGGAGGGTTCGGCGAAGTCGACCGCCTGCAGGGCACCGACGACGTCGAACCCGTACTCGCGGGCGAAGTAGGACCACGAGTCGTGGTAGACGACCAGCGTTCGGTTCTTGTCGGGGACCGTCTCGAGCGCCGTGCGCGCCGCCGCCTCGAACTCGGCGATCTTGGCCTTGAGCACGTCACGGTTCGACTCGTAGGTGGACCGCCCGTCGGGATCAGCCTCGATCAGTTCGCTCGCGATCTCGTCGACCATCGGCGCCGCCCAGACGACGTTGGTCCAGGTGTGCACGTTCGGTTCGTGACCGTGCGCGGGGCCGTCGCCGTGGCTGTGGGTGTCTGAGAAGATGATCTCGCTCTCTGGCACCACCCGAGCGTTGAGGTCGACCATCTTGGCGTCCGACGGGAGGTTCTCGCCCGCCAACGCGGTGACCTTCGGGTTGAGGTTCACATCGGGAACGAACAGCAGCGACACCTCCGACAGGGCCCGAACATCGCCGGTCGTCGGCTCGTAGGTGTGTCCGTCGACACCGGCGGGCACGATGCTGATTACCTCGGCCCGGTCTCCTGCCACTTGGGCCACCAGGTTCTGCAATGGCGGGATCGACGTCGCCACCTTGAGTGCAGCACCATCGCCGGACGCCTTCGAGGCCGCCGATCCGCCGCATGCGGAGAGCAACAGCAGCAGCGCAGTCAGCAACGCTGCGCTGGTGAGACGCGACCTACGGGTGAGACGAGTTGTCGAGGGCATATGTCTTAAGGTGAGGGCGCGAGGACGAAAAGTTCCCTTTGGCCGGAACTTTTCGTGCTGCGGGCCCCACTCTTTCCCATGATGAGTATTCGACGCGGACGTGACCAGCCTCAGAGGGCTCGAACCCTTGCCGATCAAGAGGCGGACACTCTCGCTCGGCGCGCGGCGCGCGGCGACAGCGACGCCTTCGCCGAGCTGTGCCGGGGTGTCCAGCACGACGTATGGCGCTACTGCTGGTCCCTCACCGGCGATCGTGACCTCACCGACGACGCCACCCAGGAGACCTTCCTGCGAGCCACCACGGCGATCGCCCGCTTCCGTGGCGACGCACCTGTGCGCGTCTGGTTCGTGGTACTCGCCAGGCGCAGCGTCGGTGCCGTGCTCGAGCGGCACAAGCGGACGCCCGTACCCGCCGAACCCGTCTCGATTCCCGTGCGCGACGGCACCGGGTATGTCGACCTGGCCGCTCTCATCAAGGATCTCCCCCCAGATGCCCGCCAAGCGTTCGTGCTGACCCAGATGCTGGGGTTCAGCTACGCGGATGCCGCTGCCGCCATGGACTGCCCGGTCGGCACCATCCGCTCCCGGGTGTTCCGTGCCAAGGCAACCCTCGTGGACGCATGGGACGCGACGCACGCGACGGAACCCGTCGCCCACAACGAGGAGGTGTGCGAATGACCTCGAGTACCACCTGCACCACCGCACGCAACTGGTTCTCCGCCGACCGTGACGGAGAAGCCGGACCTGACCCCGACGCCAGCGCCCACCTCGACGCCTGCGCCGACTGCGCCCACTGGGTGGCCGCCTTCGACCACGTCACCCGCCAGGTGCGCCTGCGTGCACCCATGGCCCCCGCATCGGTCACCGATGCCGTCGCCCGCATCGCGAGCAAGCCCCTCCCGGTCCGCCACGACAGCCTCGGCCGGGTGCTGCTCGCCGTCGCCGCGATCTCCGGACTGGTGATCCTGATCGCGAGCGCGACCGGAATCTTCGGCCACTCCCACCTTGGTTCGACCGAAGGTCGCGAAGCCGAGGCGATCACCATCGCCCTCCTCGGCGGATTCGCGCTCGCCGCGTGGCGCCCGGCCCGACTCGCGGCCGGCCTACTGCCCGTGGCCGTCCTGGCCGCGATGATCACCCTCTCGCTCAGCGTCATCGAAGTCGCCTCCGGAGCCGTGCCCGTCGTCGACGAGTTCTCCCATCTGCCGCTCCTCATCGGCGCCATCGGTGCAGCCATCGCCAGCCGCACCTCCCCCGCCACGCCCACATTCTCCCTTCCCCGGGCCACTCGACCGACGCCGATTACCCATGGCGTATGAACCCGGGCACGACCGTGCTTGCCCATGCTGAATCCGGACCCATCGACCTCGCCGCAGTGGCGTTCGTCGTCGTCATCGGCGCCGGTGCCGCGATCTGGCTGGTGCGTATCATCCGCCAACTCGACAACCAGGAGGACCCCTTGAACGACTCCGCCCGACCCCCGGCCCTTGGTTGGGTCTTGATCAGTGGTGTCGTCGTCGTGCTCGCCGTAGCCGGGTTCCTGGTTCTCCGTGCCCAGAGCGACACCCCCTCCTTCGAATCCCAGGGCGTCGTCAACGACCTCTGTCGCGCCGCCGACCAGGCCAGCTCAGATCCCAGCGCGGCCCTCGCCACCTTCAACGGTGCACCCCACGACGCGCTGCACGGCCTCGAGACCGACCTTCGCAAAGAGGATCCGCTCGCCGCTCAGCGCCTCACCACCGCCAAATCCGCCGCCGAAAAGGCCCTGATCGCACGCAACCCGAACTCTGGTGAGCTCACCACGACGCTCGCCGCGGAGACGGCAGCCGCCTACCGCATCGTCGAACCGGCCAAGACCATCACATCATGCGGGTGAGCCAGAGCTCGACCTGAGCCAGACACCAGCAAGCGAAGCGCGAGTCGGCCAAGGCGCCGGGGGTCGTTCACCACACCGCGGAGCGGGCTCGGTCCCCGTGGCCGACCGTTGAAACCGGCCGTCCTCTGGCCCACCCCCGTCCGGATCGTGCGTCGCGCCCGCCGACAGATCGTCCGGGCCCTCGAAGGCTGGCCCACCACCCTGACCTGCTCGACGCCTACCAACACATCGCCGCGCTCACCTGAGCGCCGGCACCGCCGCGATCGACCGGCACCGCTTTCGCGACACGCGTCCCGGCAACACGAGCACGACCGACTCAGCTCATCTCGTGAATGATTGGGGCTGGAGGAGCCCCACCACCACCGTCACCTGAAAACTCCTCGAGAGGCACGGACTTCTCGTGGCCATCAGCGCGGACTTCAACTTGGCCATTGACCAGCGCGGCGCCCCAGACGACACCAACGCAAGCGATGAGGACCTCGGATATGCGGAAACCCGCTCCGACGAGTCGCGGTCGGCTGGGGCTGAACCCGACACGACGAGCAAGCCGGCGATCCCGGAGGAACGCGGTGCTGATCGGCTATCTGGGTAGACGCCGCCATGCGCACCGTTCTGCGGTTCGTCGCAACACACCGAGACGTGGATCACCTGCGGCCGTGATCGCCCGTCGGTGATCGCGCCTCATGCGACACGTCACCAGACTTCAACGACGAGGACGTCGTTCGGGGTCTCGGAGTGTCGCTCGCCAGCGTGATGGGACCACCGTTTCGCCAGTGGCATGGGACCGTGTCGGGGTCTTCTGCGTCGGCGGGGTGATGATGGTGGCCGCCGCTGCGGGCGTCAAGGGCGGCGTGGTTC
>Ga0105055_10005792_pt1 | contig 17262 bp, 15 predicted proteins | sample BON03_FD_78090 | JGI IMG/M metagenome (GOLD analysis project Ga0105055, IMG submission 78090) | Freshwater microbial communities from Lake Bonney liftoff mats and glacier meltwater in Antarctica - BON-03 | ecosystem: Environmental > Aquatic > Freshwater > Ice > Glacier meltwater | place: Lake...
GATCAGACCGAAATGCACCGGGTCGATGCCGACCGCTTTGACCAGCGGCATCACGATGGGCACCACCAGAATGATGGCGGCAGCCGAGTGCAGAAACAGGCCCACCACCAGGAAAAACACGTTGAGGATGGCCAGCACCGCGTACTTGTTCTGGGTCAGATCAGAGATCCAGTTGGCCAGCTGCTGGGGCATTTGCTGCTCGGTCAGCAGGGTGCCGAGCAGGGCAGACGCCGCCACCAGCAGCATCACCACCGCGGTTTGCACCGAGCCCTCGACCATGCACTCGTACAGGTGTTTGAAGTTGAGTTCGCGGTAGATCACGCCGCCGATGAACAGAGCGGCGAGCACAGCCAGCGCAGCGCCCTCGGTGGCGGTGACGACACCACCAAAAATACCGCCCAGGATAATCATCGGCAGCAGAAAAGCCCAGGCAGCGTCTTTGAAGGTCGACCACAGTTTTTTCTTGCTGAACACTTCTTCGACGGGGTAGTTGTAGCGCCTGGCGTACCAGTAAGCCAGCGCCATCATGCCGCCGCCGCCCAGGATGCCCGGTACGATGCCAGCCACGAAGATCTGCACCACCGAGGCCTCAGCCATGACCGCGTACAGGATCATGGGGATGGACGGCGGGATGATGATGGCCAGCGTGGCGGAAGACGAGGTGATGGCGGCGGCGAACTCCTTTGGGTAGCCCTTCTTCTTCATGGCCGGGATCATGATGGACCCCATGGCGGCCACGTCGGCCACGGCAGAGCCGGAGATCTCGGCAAAAAACAGCGAGGTGCCAATGTTCACCATCGCCAGCCCGCCCTTGATGAAGCCAAACAGCGCCGAGGCAAACGCGATCAGGCGGCGCGACAGGCTGGACGAGTTCATGATGGCGCCGGCCAGGATAAACAGCGGAATCGCCAGCAGCGGGAAGCCGGTGGCGCCCGAAAACATGGTGATGGCGGCGCTCAGCAGGTCGTCGGGGCTGCCGAGCAGAACCATGGCGACCATGGCCACCACGCCCAGCGCCACGCCAATCGGTACGTTGATCAGGATGAGGGCCATCAGGCCCACAAACATGAGGATGGGTGTCATTTCTGCATCGCCTTCTGAAGTTCTTTCTCCGCTTTCTGAAGTTCCTTTTCCATTTCCTGCTTTTCCGCGTCGATCACGCCCGAGCCACGCGCCTGCGCCAACAACTCGGGCAGGCTGAGCAGCTGCGCCAGGATGAACAGCGCTGCGCCGATCGGGATCACCGACTGCGTGAACCGCGTCGTCACCCAGGGCAGGCTCACCATGCCGTCGCCCTCCAGGATCACCAGCACCTGATAGCCATACCAGGCCAGCACCGCGAAGAAGCCGATCACCACCGCCTCGGCAAACAGCACCGCGATGACCCGCAGGGCGGGCGGCATGGCATTGACCAGACCTGGAAACCCGATGTGCGAACGCTTGAGCGCGGCCAGCGCTGCGCCGTAGTAGGTCAGCCAGGCCAGGGCGATGGACGCGACCTCGTCGTACCAGACCATCGAGATGCCCAGCTTGCGAGAGGCCACCCCCATCAGCACAATAACCGCCAACGAAGTGAGCAGAAAGATGACGAAGGCCGTCAGTGCGCGATCAAACGCGGTTCTCAGGGTGAAGAACACAGTGGATCATCCTTGGGCAAAAAGGGAGACGGGCGTCCATGCGCCGGGCCTGGGCGCATGGACTGGAAGAGGTGCGACGGTTAGAACCCGGCGCCCAGGGCAACGGCCTTGCTCACCAGCTCGGTGCCGCCGGGCACTTCCTTGCCAAATTCGGCATAGACCGCCTTGCTGGCGGCAATGAAGGCGTCCTTGTCGGGCTCGTTCACCTGCGTGCCAGTGGCCTTGATCTTGGCGATCAGCTCGCCGTCGAGCTCGGCCGCTGTTTTGTAGACATAGGGCTGCACATCGCGCGCGGTCTGTTCCAGAATCTCGCGCACATCAGCCGGCAGGCTGGCGAACTTGCGAGCGCCGGCGGTCAGGTAGGCCGGGGTGTACACATGGCCGGTCATTGACAGGTACTTTTGCACTTCATGGAGCTTGGACGAGTAGATCTGCGTCAGTGGGTTCTCCTGCGCGTCCATCACACCCGTCTGCAGCGCCACGAACACCTCGGAGAAGGCCATGGGCGAAGGATTTGCGCCGTAAGACTGGAACATTTTCACCCGCCACACGCCGCCCGGCACCCGCAGCTTCATGCCCTTGAGGTCTTCGGGCTTCACCACCGGCCGGACGTTGTTCGTCACGTGCCTAAAGCCGTTCTCCCACACGCCCAAAATCTTGTAGCCCTTTTCTTCGGCCATTGGCAGCAGCGTCGGGCGCAGCACCTCGGCTTCGATCTTCTTCATGTGATCGCGGTTTTTGACCAAGTAGGGCATCTCGAACATGCCGAAGGCCGGTATGGTGGACGACATCACGGTGGACGGTATGGCCAGTTCCAGCGTGCCCAGGCGCAGCTTTTGCATCATTTCGGCGTCGCTGCCAAGCTGGCTGGAACCAAAGACCACCACCTTGCCTTTGGTGCCCAGGCGCTCGTTGGCCAGGCGCGCGTATTCGTTGGCCGAGCGCTCGTACAGCGAGCCCGGGCCGCTCACATGGCCGAGCTTGATCTCGATCTGGGCGTGGGCCACGCCGGTGCCGAGCAGCAGCGTGCTGGCACCCAGCATGGCGGCGACCGCCACCTGGCGCAGAGGACCGGCAAAGGTCGGGAACTTGGGGGTTGGGGTGTGCATGTCTGTCTCCTTGGTCGTTGAAATCCGCTGAAAAAAAGCGCCCTGTGCACGGACAACACGGGACGGGGAAACGCGAGAGAAATCAGGTTTTCACCAGGCCGCCGGGGTGGCTGCTGAAGTGATTCATGATGGCCTGCACGCCCGAGCCGGCCAGCTTCACGCCCGCCAGCTGCAGGCCCATCTCGCAGCCAGCGATGGTGGCGACCAGGGTGAGGTCGTTGCTGTCGCCCAGGTGGCCAATGCGAAACATGCGACCCTTGACCTTGCCCAGGCCAGTGCCCAACGAACAGTCGAAGCGTTCGTAAATGACCTTGCGCACCGCATCGGAGTCGACACCCTCTGGCGTCATCACGCCGGTGAGGATGGGCGAATAAACCGCCGGGTCGGCGCACTGGATCGGCAGGCCCCAGGCGTTCACCGCAGCGCGCACGCCCGCGCCCCAGCGCTGGTGGCGGGCAAACACCCGCTCCAGCCCGTCGGCCTGCAGCATGTCGCAGGCTTCGCTCAAGCCGTAGAGCAGGTTGGTGTTGGGGGTCGAGGGCCAATAGCCGCTCTTGTTCATCTCGATCATTTCGCTCCAGGCCCAGTAGCTGCGCGGTGTCTTGCAGGCCTGACTCGCTTCGATCGCCTTGGGCGAGAGGGCGTTGAAGCTGATGCCGGGCGGCAGCATCAGCCCCTTTTGCGATCCGCTGATGGACACGTCGATGCCCCAGGCGTCGTGCTGGTAATCGGCACCGGCCAAGCCCGAGATGGTGTCAACCTGCAAAAGGGCCGGGTGCTTGGCGGCGTCCATCGCACGGCGCACAGCAGCGATGTCGCTGGTGACCCCGGTCGAGGTCTCGTTGTGCACCACACAGACAGCCTTGATGCTGTGGCCGCTGTCGGCCTTCAGGCGCTGCTCGATCAGATCGGCCTGCACACCGTGGCGCCAGCCCTCCAGGCCCGGCAGGCTCAGCACCTCGGTCTTGAGCCCAAGCTGCAAGGCGAGCCGGTTCCACAGCGAGGCGAAATGCCCGGTTTCGTACATCAGCACGTGGTCGCCGGCGTTCACCGTGTTGACCAGCGCCGCTTCCCACGCGCCGGTGCCCGAGGCGGGGTAAATCATCACCGGGTGCTGGGTTTTGAAAATCGCCTGCATGTCGGCCAGCACCTTGAGCCCGAGGCGGCCGAACTCAGGGCCTCGGTGGTCGATGGTGGGCGAGCTGATGGCGCGCAGTATGCGGTCAGGCACCGGGGAGGGGCCAGGGATTTGCAGGAAGTGCCGTCCGGTTGGGTGGGCGTTTGTTGTCAGCATGCGGATAACCCTTTCTTGTTGCCTTGTATTTTTTGTATGCAAAATACAAATGTCAAGCGTAGACACCCTAAAATCGACACCAAAGCGACTCTTTTTTGAATACAAAAAATGAAGCCATGACCGAAGAGACCTTGTCCATTGAGCGCCCGGTGTTGCACGAGCAGGTGGCGCACCGGCTGCGCCAGATGTTGGTGGAAGGCCGTATTGCGCCCGGCGCCAAGCTCAACGAACGCACGCTGTGCGAAGAGCTGCGCATCTCGCGCACGCCATTGCGTGAAGCCATCAAAATGCTCGCGGCCGAGGGCCTGGTGGAGCTGCTGCCCAACCGGGGCTCGGTGGCGGTGCAGCTGAGCGAGGCGGCGGTGCGAGACACCTTCGAGGTGATGGCCGGGCTGGAAGCGCTCTCGGGCCAGCTCGCGGCGCAGCGCGTCACCGAGGCCGAACTGGCCGAAATCAAGGCCCTGCACCACGAGATGATGGCGGCCTTCCTCCGCCGCGATCTCTCTGTCTACTACCAGCTCAACGCCGCCATCCACCGCCTGATGAACCTGGCGGCCAAGAACCCGGTGCTCACCAGCATCTACAACCAGGTCAATGCGCGCCTGCAGGCCTTTCGTTTTCGTTCCAACCAGGATGGCGAGAAATGGAGCCGTGCGGTGCAGGAGCACGAGGCCATGATTCGGGCGCTTGAGGCGCGCGACAGCGGCGCTCTGGGCCACGTGCTGTTCGACCACCTCAACCACAAGCGCGATGTCGTGATGGATCAACTGCGATCGCTGAAAGCCGCTCCAGCGACCCAACAAGGAAATGCCGAATGAATGCACCCCTGCCGCGCCATGTGACCCGCGAAGCGCCCAACACCGTTTACGACCGGGTCGCCGCTGCCAGCAACGAGGTGGCGGGCCAGCTGGCCAAACGCCTGTCGGTTCAGACCCGAGGCGATGTGCTGTTTGGTCCCGCCGACCGGGGCCGCTACGCCACCGATGCATCGATTTACCAGCAGGTGCCAGTGGGCGTTTTGGTGCCCCGCGATGCCACCGATGTCCGCCTGGCGATCGACATCTGCCGCGACATGGGCGTGCCCATTGTGCCGCGTGGCGGTGGCACCAGCCAGTGTGGTCAGACGGTGGGCGCCGGGTTGGTGTTGGACCACAGCAAGCACATGCGCCGCGTGCTGGACGTGAACCCGGCCGAGCGCACCGCCACGGTGGAGCCGGGCCTGGTGCTCGACCACCTCAACGCGCAGCTCAAGCCCCACGGGCTGTGGTACCCGGTCGACGTGTCCACCGGCGCCCAGGCCACCCTGGGCGGGATGGCGGGCAACAACTCCTGCGGCAGCCGCTCGATCGCCTACGGCAACATGGTGCACAACGTGCTCGGGGCCGAGGCCTGGTTGGCCGACAGCAGCTTGGTGGCCTTCGGCGCCTACAACGAAGCCAGCGCGCAAGCACGCGCCATCGGCGACTTCGTGCGCGATCTGGCGCTGGAGCACGCTGACGAGATTGACGCGCGCTGGCCCAAGGTGCTGCGCCGGGTGGCGGGCTACAACCTGGATATCTTTCGCCACCAGAACGAGAAACCGTACACCACCGATGGGTCGGTCAACCTGGCCCATTTGCTGGTGGGCAGCGAAGGCACCCTGGCGGTCACCCGCTCGCTCACCCTGCGGCTGGGCGAACTGCCGCGCGCCAAGGTGCTTGGCGTGGTGAACTTCCCCACCTTTCACCAGGCGATGGACAGCGCGCAGCACATCGTGAAGCTGGGCGAAGGCATGAGCGGCGGGCAGCTCAGTGCGGTGGAGCTGGTCGATCGCACCATGATCGAGCTTTCGCTCAAGAATCCGGCGTTTGCGCCCACCATCCAGACCGCGCTTTCGCCCCAGATCAACGGCGGCAAGCCAGAGGCGGTGTTGCTGGTCGAATTTTCCGGCGCCAACAAGGCCGACCTGATGCACAAGCTGCGCGAGCTGGTCGACCTCATGGGCGAGCTGGGGCTGCCAGGCAGTGTGGTGGAGATGGTGGACGATGCACCGCAGAAAAACCTGTGGGAGGTGCGCAAGGCTGGCCTCAACATCATGATGAGCCTGCGCGGCGACGGCAAACCGGTCAGCTTCATTGAAGACTGCGCCGTCCCGCTGGTGCACCTGGCCGAATACACCGACGCACTCACCGAGGTGTTTCGGCGGCACGGTAGCCGCGGCACCTGGTACGCCCATGCCTCAGTCGGCACGCTGCATGTGCGCCCCATCCTGGACATGCGCCGGGGCGGCGCGACGAAGATGCGCGCGATCGCCGAAGAGGCCAGCGAACTGGTGCGCAAATACAAAGGTGCTTACAGCGGCGAGCACGGCGATGGACTTTGCCGTGGCGAGTGGATAGCTTGGCAGTTTGGGCCAAGGATCAACGAAGCCTTTGCGCGCATCAAGCGCCAGCTTGACCCACACAGCCTGTTCTCGCCCAACCGAATAGTCGATCCGCCAAAGATGGACAACGCCAGCCTGATGCGGTTTCCACCGGCCTACAAGGTGATTGCGATCAAGCCGGTACTCGACTGGAGTGCCTGGGATGTGCAGGCAGATCCCGTGACCGAAGTCACCACCGCACCTGGCACCGGCGAAGATCCGTCGCGCGGCCTGGCCAAGGCGGTGGAGATGTGCAACAACAACGGGCACTGCCGCAAGTTCGACGCCGGCACCATGTGCCCCAGCTATCGGGTCACCCGGGACGAAAAGCACCTCACACGGGGCCGCGCCAACACCCTGCGCTTGGCGCTCAGCGGCCAGATCGAAGGCCTGGCTGGCGAGGACGCGCTCACCAGCGAGGTGGTGATGGAGGCGATGGACCTGTGCGTAGGTTGCAAGGGCTGCAAGCGCGACTGTCCCACCGGCGTGGACATGGCCAAGATGAAGGTCGAGTTCTTGCAGCACTACAAAGCCAAACACGGCCACACGCTGAAAGACCGCCTGGTCGCTCACCTGCCCGATTACGCTTGGGCTGCAGCCCGGCTGGCGCCGCTGCTCAACCTGCGCAACCGCATCCCGCTGCTGGCCAGCCTGTCAGAAAAGCTGCTGGGGTTCTCGGCCAAGCGAAGCCTGCCTGCATGGCAGAGCAGCCACTTCTTCAACGCGTCCAGCCAGAGCGCGAGCCGCGAAGAGGTATTGGCCGCCGAGCGCGGCGTGGTGCTGTTCGTTGATACCTTCAACGGCTATTTCGAATCCGACAACGCGCAGGCGGCGGTCAAGGTGTTGCAAGCCGCCGGCTACACGGTGCACGTGGCAACCAAGCTGCAGGGCGACGGCAAACACCTGTGCTGCGGGCGCACCTACCTTGCCTCGGGCATGGTGGAGGAGGCGCGAAAAAAGGCGCGCGAGGTGGTGCAAAGCCTGCTGCCTTTTGCGCAGCGCGGCATCGCCATCGTGGGCCTGGAGCCGTCTTGTCTGCTCACGCTACGCGACGAGATGCTGGTGATGAACCTTGGCTCGGGCGCACAGCAGATCGCGGACCATGCCCTGCTGTTCGAAGAGTTCCTGGCGCGTGAAGCCAGAGCCGGCCGCATGGACGCTCTCAAGGCCCGGTTGACGCCGGTGACCCAGCCGGTGCTGCTGCACGGGCACTGCCACCAGAAAGCCTTCGACGCGGTTTCACCCATCATGGAGGTGCTGCGCTGGATCCCGGGCGCCAAGCCGCAGCTGATCGAGAGCAGCTGCTGCGGCATGGCCGGCAGCTTCGGCTACGAGGCCTCGCACTTTGAGGTGTCGATGCAGATGGCCGAGCTCAGCCTGTTGCCGGCGGTGCGCGCCGAGCCCGACGCCATCGTGGTCGCTGACGGCACCAGTTGCCGACACCAGATCCACGACGGCGCTCAGCGCGAAGCTGTGCACGTGAGCCGCTTGCTGGCGAGCCTGCTCCCAGCTTGATCGGGCTGCGGTTGGCGTGCCTACCGGCTGCGCCCAGAGGCCAGCGCGCGCAAGGTGTCCAGCCTGCAGATGTCTGGTTTTGAGCCGCAGCAGGTGGCACAAACCGCTCAGCCCACCAAAGGTGAGGGGCCCAAGCAGGTGGCGCGCGAGCCAGTGTCGTTGGCACAGGACGCCGATGGTTTCAACCGCCTGCCTAAAGACAAGGGCGAACATTGCATGGGCCGGGCCGCTACAGCTGCTCGGGCAACCTGGGCCCCGTGCAGAGGCAACACGCCATGCTGGGTGTGCTGCCGCACGCCAAAGCTTGCGTGATCACCACCAGATGACCGATGCCGAGCAGCGAAAGGGGTGCTGGCGGCGGTGCCGGTTTGGGTAGTGAAGCGGGTGTGACGCAGCTACTGGGGTACAGCCTCAAGTGATCAGTGTCATGCCGGCATGTTGGGTAGCGCCCACATCAAACGACATGGTCTTTTCGCAGCCAGCCTGGGCGGCGGAGCGCTCGATCAGGCAGTCTGCGAAATAGGCTTTGCTGCTGGCGAGGACGCGCCGGGCTGGCAGAACCTGATCGGCTTGCTGCGCGGAAAGCTGGTTGGCGTGCAGCAGCAGGTCCAGCGCCTGTGTCACCTGCTCGCGGTTGAGGTCGTAACAGGCAGACAGCACCCACACGGTTTCAACAACCGACACGACAGAAATGAAACCCCGTTGGGTGCCATCCATAGCGTCGATCAGCTTGCCCGCCTTGGGTGACTGCTTGGGGTCGTCTTGCATGACACAGCGCACCAGCACATTGGTGTCCAGCCCAATCATTTGGCAGATGCTGCGCGAGCGGCGATGGCGGCTTTCATGTCTGCAGTCGACACCTTCTTGGCCGACTTGCCCAACATGCCCTTGCGCTTGGTGGCGTTGCGGATGACCGCCACAAACCCGCAGCGGCCCGGCGCGACCTGCACAGATTCAGCGCGGTCCCCCCGTGCCCAACCTCAGGGCGTGGCGGACCGAAGCCGGGAGGGTGATCTGGCCTTTGCAGGTAAGGGTGGCAGCGGACAGGGTTGGCTGCTGGACTCCTTGCCCTGGTGGAAGGCAAATTTGCGCCTGTCGCGGCTGCCCTGCGACGTCTTAAGTTGCGTTTGGACCGGGTAGGCCGCCGTGCCTTCAAGCCTTGGCGGGTGCCAAGGCTGGGCGCGGTAGGCGCTGGCCGAGCGGGACTTGCACCCAGCGCTCGAAGGCCCAGGCCATTAGCAGGCTGGCCGGCCAGATCGCCAGCACAAATGCGCCGCCCCAGACCGCGCTGTTGGTCCCGCTGCGCGACCCCATGGCGTTGCCCATCAGCAGCACGGGAAAGTGCACCAGAAACAGCGCTCAAGACCGCTGGCCGAGCCAGGCGAGCCAGCGGGTCGCCGCAACGGGCTGGCCCGGCAGCCGACCTGGGCTGACCAGCAGCAGCAGCAGCGCCAGCGCCAGCGCCATGCAGGTCCGCAAGTCCAGCCACAACGCCAGTCCGGCCAGCAGCACCAGGGCCAGCCGCCACAGCCAGCCTGTCCCATCGATACCGCTTGCGATGCCGATGCCGGGGGTGCGACCTGGGCCCAGCGCGCCAGCGCGCCCAGCTGCTGGGTGTCAAAAAAGTACCAGGCCCAGTTGTCCTGTTTGTTCTGCGCGTTCCACCACAGCAGCGAAGCGCCGGTCGTCCCCGGTGCCAGCGCCATGGCGCAGCTCGGCTGACCGCCCCGCTGGCCCAGCCACAGCAGCAAGGCCAGCAGGCTGTCAAGCTGGAAATCTAGCGCCATCTACCAACTACCGGCCCACAGCGCGCCCACGTCCAGCACCTCGTGCAGCAAGAACAGATGCGCCAGCAACTGACCAGCCGGGGCCGGGGCCGGGGCCTGGGCTTCAGCAGATCGCCGCTCAGCCAGGGGCTGCTCCGGTGGGCTGCCAGCACCGCCAGCGCGGTGGCGGCTACGAACGGCGGCAACAGCCGCAAGCAGCGCCGGCCCACCGCGCGTGCCAGCGCCGGTGCCGGCCCCCGCATCGTGCGCAGCAGCGGCGGCGCCGCCAAGTGGCCACCAAGCACCAAAAAAAACCGCAGCGCTATGCGGCCGCAGCCGCACAACCAGTCGACCAGGCCGGGCAGCGTCTGGGCCGCCGCCTCTGCCATCCCCTCTGCCATCCCCTCTGTCACCGGCCCCTAGCTGGTCAGGTGGTGCAGCACACCGGCTTGCAGGGCCAGTATCTTCAGGGCATTGACGACCGGTTGGCGCCGCGCGGTCACGGTGTCGCCCCGTCTGCCCCTTCTGCCCCATCTGCCCCTTCTGGCCCGTCTGGCCAGCGCAGGCGCAGACCCGATTCGAACCGCCGCGCCGCGCCCGTCAACGGGTCGGTGAAGGCCAGCGCCTGCGCCAGCAGGCACAGCGGCCGGGCAAAGTCTTCTGCGTCGTGCGGGCCGTGCAACACCTGCGGGTAGAGCTGGTCGCCCGCGATGGGCAGGCCCAGCGCCTGCATGTGTACGCGCAGCTGGTGCCGTTTGCCGGTTCGCGGTTGCAGCCGGTAACGCGCCCAGGCACCTTGCCGCTCCAGCAGGTCGATGGTGGTCTCGCTGTTGGCAGCGCCTGCCTCCTGTTCGCCCATGCGAAAGAAATCGGTGGGGTGCGGCGCCAGGTGGCTGCGCCGGGTCTGCGGCCAGGCCCTGTGCTCAGCGAACGGCGCGATCGCTTCGTAGGTTTTTTCCATCGTACGTTCGCGGAACAGCGCGTGGTAGGCGCCGCGCTCGCCAGGCTGCACCGAAAACAACACCAGGCCGGCGGTCTCGCGGTCGATGCGGTGCAGCGGGGCGAGCTGCGGCAGGCCCAGGCGCTGCTGCAAGCGCACCAGCAGGGTTTGGCGCAGATAGCGCCCGCCGGGGGTGACTGGCAGGAAATGCGGCTTGTCGGCCACCACCAGGTGCGCGTCTTGAAACAGCACGGTTTCGGCAAAGGGAATCGGTGCCTCATCGGGCACGTCGCGGTAGTAGTAGACGCGGGTGCCACCCGCATAGGGTGCGTCGGGGGGCAGCGCCTCGCCGCTCTCCGCCAGCACCTGGCCCTGCGCCAGCCTAAGCGCCCAGGTCTCGCGCGCAACCAATGGCATGCGGTGGTGCAAAAAATCCAACACAGTGATCCACGGCGGCGTTTTGACCGCAGGCAAAGACGCGCAGCTTGCCGGCACACCATGTCGCGCCGGGATCAAAGCGGAAAGGGGGGAGCGTGACATGGGTTTCGGTGGCGCTGTCTCTGAAAGAGCGCAGAACGATGCCGGTGGAAAACGAATGCACAAAAACGGTATTCTGCCTGCCTGTTCGCATCACCCCTCTTTCTCCACATGGCACGCCTCAATCTCCGCCTAGCCAACGGCCCAATCTGCCCAAGTCGCTCGCGCGCCAGCGGCATTCTGCTGATCGTCTGTGCGCTGGCCATGCCTGGGTGCACCGTGCTGGCGGTGGTTGATCTGACTGCAGCGGCGGTGGTTGGCACTGCTGGCTTGGTGGCGGATGCCGCGGTGGGCACGGTCAAAATCGGCGGCAAAGTCATCGGTAAGACAGCCGACCTCGTCTTTGGCGACGACCCGGCGTCTGCGCCATAGCCAGTGCTATTTCACACCCGCCGAAACACCAGATCCCACACACCGTGACCCAGTTTGAGGCCGCGGTTTTCAAACTTGGTCAGCGGGCGGTAGGCGGGCTTGGGCGCGCAGCCGTGCGGACCTGGTTCCATGGCGGTGTTGACCAGCAGCGGATCGGCACTCAGCACCGCGTGCATTTGCTCGGCGTAAGGCTCCCAGTCGGTCGCCAGGTGCAGTGTGCCGCCAGGTTTGAGATGGCGCGCCAGCCGGTTCACAAACGGGCTCTGGATCAGGCGGCGTTTGTGGTGGCGGCTCTTGTGCCAGGGGTCGGGAAAAAAGATGTGCACGCCGTCCAGGCTGTTTTCGCCCAGCATGTGGTCGAGCACCTCGACCGCGTCGTGGCGCAGGATCCGGATGTTGTCAATGCCCTCTTCGCCGATCAGTTTGAGCAGCGCGCCCACCCCGGGCTCGTGCACCTCACAAGCGAGAAAGTTGTCTTGCGGGCGCACTTTTGCAATTTGGGCGGTGGCTGTGCCCATGCCGAAGCCAATCTCCAGAAACAGCGGTGCGCGGCGCCCAAATACCGCTTCGGCATCCAGCAGCTGGCGCGCGTAGGCCAGCACGAACAGCGGGCCGAACTGCTCGAACGCGCGCTGTTGCCCGTGTCCGATGCGGCCCGCGCGCAGCACGTAGGTCTTGGTCTGGCGCAGATAGATGCTGTGGTCTGGTTGGCCGCGGGGCTCGGCGTGGCGGGGGTCGGTCATGGCGAGGCGTTGGGCAGGGTGACGCAAGGTGGGGGGCAGATTGTAGAAGCCCATTGCGCGGCCCAGCGTGCCAGCGCTTCGGGCACCGTGTCCGTGGCCGCAGCCAGGCCGAGCACCGCAGCTGCTTCGTTCAAGGCGATCAGCGGATGGGTCAGTTCGAGCGCCTGGGCACCATTTTGCTTGCTCAACTTCTCGCCGTTAGCACCTCGCACCAGCGGGGTGTGCAGATAGCGGGGGGTGGACAGACCGAGCGCGTGTTGCAGCAGGATCTGGCGCGGCGTGTTGTCGGCCAGGTCTTCGCCGCGCACCACCTGGGTGATGCCCTGGGCCGCATCATCCACCACCACCGCCAGCTGGTAGGCCCACAGGCCATCGGCGCGCCACAACACGAAATCGCCCACCTCGGTGGCCATGTCTTGTTGCTGCGTACCAAGCCGGGCATCGCTCCAGCACACGCTGGCGTTGTCTGGCAACCGCGTGCGCCAGGCGCGCGCCGGTTGGCCACGCAAGCCTCCGCGCTCTGGTCGGCAGGTGCCGGGGTAAACGGCGGCGTGGTGCCGTTCACGCGCCACGCCCTGGGCGGTCAGCGCAGCGGCGATGTCTTTGCGCGAGCAGGCGCAAGGGTAGGCGGTGTCTTGTCCGATGAGGCGATCAAGTGCGGTTTGGTACAGGTCGCCACGCTGCGACTGCCACACCACAGGCTTGTCGCTCACCAGGCCGCAGGTGGCCAGCTGTTGCAGCATGCGCTGGTCGGCACCGGGCACACAACGCGGCGTGTCCACGTCCTCAATGCGCACCAGCCACTGGCCGCCGTGAGCGCGGGCGTCAAGCCAGCTGGCCAGCGCCGCCACCAGCGATCCCGCGTGTAGCGGGCCGGTGGGAGAGGGGGCAAAGCGGCCTCGATAACGGGTCATCGGGCACACGCTTGAGCCATGTCAGGCCCAGCCGGGACGGGTGATCAAGATACGACGCAGCAGCGTCAAGCCATCGCCAGCGCCAGCTCCAGCCCGGAGACGAACGCGTCTTCCACCCGGTGGCCCAGGCACCAGTCGCCACACAGGCCGATGCCCAACTCGGCATCCAGAATAAATGGCTGGCCGAGCGGAGTTCGCGTTTCAGAGAAGCGCCAGCGGTGCACCGCCGCGTGGGCCGGGGTGGCGCGGATGCCGGTGATCTCGGCAAAGCCCTTGAGCAGCTTGGCCTTGACGCGCTCGGGGTCGTCTTCCAGGTGCTTGGCCGACCAGGCCGCGCTGGCCTGAACGGTCCAGCGCTCGATGCGCTCGCGCCCAGGCTTGCTGTTTTCACGCGCCAGCCAGCCGATGCGGTGGTGTGTGCTGCGCGCGGCGTTCCATTGCGGGCCGATGTGTGGCAGGCCGGGCTGCATCGCGTTGGGGTAAGCCACCATCAGTGTCCAGCAAGGGGCAACCTGCACCGGCTCCAGCTTGTGGCGCAAATGCGGCGCGTGGCCAGAAGCCAGCAGCAGATCGTGCGCTTGCAGGTGCGGCTGGGCCAGCACCACCCGGTCAAAACCGCCCACCACCGCTTGGCCGCCAGCGCTGTCTTCGGCACGCAGCTGCCACTGACTGGGGTTCAACACATCGCGTTCGATGTTGGTGACACGGGTTTCCAGCATCACGCGCGCGCCATGCACGCCATGTACCTCCGGCTGCAACAGCGGCTGTGCCCAGTGGCTCACCAGCGCGTTCATGCCGGGGATTGCCACGAAATGGGACTCGGTGGGTGGCGGCGCGCTGGCCAGCACCTGGCCGAACGCGTCCAGCACCCGCACCGTGCTGGCGCTCCAGGCGCGCACCACGTCTTGCGCGGTCAGCAGGGCCTTGGCAAAACGCGCATCGCGCACGGTGAAGTACTGCGTACCGTGGTCGAAACCACCGAACTCGGTACGTCGGGTTGACATGCGGCCACCGAAACCGCGGCTTTTCTCGAACAGCGTTACACGGTGACCCGCCTGCAACAGCGTGCGCGCGCAGGCAATGCCCGCCATGCCACCGCCCACCACCGCGATGTGGCGAACCGGTTTGGGCGTGGCCACCGCGCGCTTGCGGGCAGCAGCGGTGGCAACGGGTTTGCTGCGTTTGGGGCTGGGTTTCATGCTGTGTGTTTGCGTGGAATGTGTGGGGCCGTTTGAATGTAGCAGCCCACTGCGCGTCAACAGCCGACAATCGGCTACCCCGCCAGCACCGCTGGCGCTTGACGAAAGGACATTGGTATGCAACACATTCGACGCACCCAAGACCGCGGCCAGGCCGACCACGGCTGGCTCAAGAGCTTTCATTCGTTTTCGTTTGCCGACTTCCATGACCCGGCCTGGATGGGCTGGGGCAATCTGCGGGTAATCAACGAAGACCGCATCGCGCCGGGCACTGGTTTTGGCACCCACGGCCACCGCGACATGGAAATCATCAGCTACGTGTTGCAGGGCAACCTGGCTCATAAGGACAGCATGGGCAACATCGAAGGCATTCCGCCCGGCGATGTGCAGCGTATGAGCGCGGGCAGCGGCGTGCGCCACAGCGAGTTCAACCACGCGCCCGACCAGACCACCCATTTCTTGCAGATCTGGATCGAGCCCAACCAGCAAGGCGTGGCACCGGGCTACGAGCAAAAGACCTTTGCCGACGCGGTCAAACAAGGGCGCTTGTGTTTGGTGGCGTCAAACAACGGCGCCCAAAACTCGGTGTCTCTGCATGCCGATGCCTGCATCCACGCCGGCTTGTTCCATGGCGCCGAGACCGCCACGCTTGAAATAGACCCGACGCGCAAGGCCTATGTGCACCTGGTGCGCGGCGCGCTCACGGTGAACGGGGAGCGGCTGCACACGGGCGACGCGCTGGCGTTGTCGGATGAATCGCGCTTGGAACTTGGCGATGGCGATCATGCCGAGGTGCTGGTGTTCGACTTGACCGCCTGAAGGCGTCCTTTTTATTCCTTTTTTTATCAACCTCGCACTGCCTCGGCAGGCATCTCAGGAGTTTTTGCATGGCAAACGTGGTGGTGGTTTTTCACTCGGGTTACGGCCACACCCAGCGCATGGCGCAATCGGTGGCCGAGGGCGCGGGCGCCGAGTTGCTGGCGATCGACGCCGAGGGCAACCTGCCCGAGGGTGGCTGGGAGGCACTGGCCGCAGCCGACGCGATCATCATGGGCAGCCCGACCTACATGGCCAGCGTGAGCTGGCAGTTCAAAAAATTCGCCGATGCATCCAGCAAGGCCTGGTACAGCGAGCAGTGGAAAGACAAGCTGTTTGCCGGCTTCACCAACAGCGCCGGCCTCAATGGCGACAAAGGCTCCACGCTCACCTATCTCTTTAGCCTGGCCATGCAGCACGGGGGCGTCTGGATCAGCCAGGGGCTCATGCCCCGCAACAGCAAGGCAGCCCAACGCAACGACGTGAACTACCTCGGCTCCTTCAGCGGGGCTACCGCGCAGAGCCCGTCGGACGCCGGCGCCCACGAAATGCTGCCGGGCGACCTGGAAACCGCACGCCTGCTGGGCGAGCGCGTTGCCACGCTGGCGACGCGGTACAAAGGTTGAGTGCACGCGGGCCAAGCCGGCCCTGAGTCATGGCGGGGCGCACACGCAACCATGGCACAGGGTCTGACCCGGTACCATGCACTGCATGAAAATCTTAGCCCTTCTGCCCTGGGTCGACTGGCTGGGGTTGGCCTTGTTTCTGTCACTCTGGGTGGGCTACGGGCACTTCTCCCGGTTGCTCGGCAAGCGTCGCCCGTCTCTGGCTTCCACCACCGATCGCTACCGCGTCTACTGGATGCGCGAAGCGGCAGCGCGCGACCCGCGCATGCTCGACGGCCTGATCACCCAGGCGCTGTCGCAAACCCCATCGTTCTTTTCATCGGCCTCGATCCTGGTGATTGGTGGCCTTTTTGCTTTGCTGGGAACCGCCGACAAGGCAACCCAGATCGTCAACGAGATTCCATTCACCCAGGCCACCAGCATTTTTGTGTTCGAGTTCAAGGTGCTGGTGATGGTGGGTATTTTTGTGTACGCGTTCTTCCGGTTCACCTGGTGCATGCGCCAGTACACCATTGTGGCGCTGGTGATCGGTGCCATGCCGCCACCGAGCGATTTCGCTTCGGGCAAGTTCGATCTCAAAACCTATGCTGACCGTGCAGCTGAGGTGGTGAAGGCCGCTGCCGAGAGCTTTCACGGTGGGCTGCGCTCGTACTATTTTGCATTTGCCGCCATGGCCTGGTTCATTTCACCTGTGGCGATGGTGCTGGCCACCGGGGTGGTGGTGGTGGTGCTCTACAGCCGGGATTTCCGCTCTGATGTGGTCAGGATATTGGGCGAAGACCGCAAACCAAAAGCCTGAAGCCGCCAGTGGAACCCCAGTGGCCCCCTCCTAAAATGGCGCATGTTTATTCACCTGCGCCTGCACACCGAGTTCTCCGTCGTTGACGGCACCAACCGCATCGACGAGGTGGTCGCCGCCGCTGCTGCCAATGCCCAGCCCGCGCTCGCCATCACCGACCTGAGCAACCTGTTTGGTGCGGTCAAGTTTTACAAGGCCGCACGCAGCGCTGGCGTCAAGCCGCTGCTGGGTGCCGAGGTGATGTTGCAAGGTTTTTCTCCCGACACGCCGGGTGCCATGCCCGGCAGCCACCAGCCACCCGCACCGCGTGTGCTGCTGCTGGTGCAGAACACGCAGGGTTATCTGAATTTGAGCGAGCTGCTGGCCCGCGCCTGGACGCGCAACGACGGGCGCGGCGGCGCGGTGATTCGGCGCGAATGGCTGACCGAGCTGAGCGACGGCTTGATTTTGCTGGCGGGCGCACAGGCCGGGCCGGTGGGCCAGGCGCTGATGCAGGGCGACGCGCAGCGCGCTGCCGACATCGCCTTGCAACTCGCCAATTTGTTCGGCCACCGCTTCTACATCGAGCTACAGCGCGCCGGCCGCGCCGACGAC
>Ga0105055_10005797_pt1 | contig 17256 bp, 14 predicted proteins | sample BON03_FD_78090 | JGI IMG/M metagenome (GOLD analysis project Ga0105055, IMG submission 78090) | Freshwater microbial communities from Lake Bonney liftoff mats and glacier meltwater in Antarctica - BON-03 | ecosystem: Environmental > Aquatic > Freshwater > Ice > Glacier meltwater | place: Lake...
TCTCAATCTCCTGCTTCAAATCAATTTTATTCACTCCAATCTTTTGCGGATGGAATACAAAATAGATCCCGCTGAAGGATAGCAGTGCAGAAATACAATAAAAGAGAAGGCTGATGATTACTGCCAGATGTTGATCCATCTGGAAAAATTGAGCTCCATAAACGAAAACCAATTCCCTGGCTCCAAGACCGCCAACGGTAAAAGGAAAGATAGCAACAAGTGAAGAAATTAGAAACATAAAGAGGTAGGGAGAGAATTTTCCTTCAAAATTTAAAGCATATAGAAGCAGCATAACCGATACAATCTGCATAGATTGTACCATCAGGGCTTTGAGATGTGAAAGCACAAACTGCTGACTGTAATCCCCGAAAAATCTTCTCATAACCACATAATAGGCAATAGTACCAATTGCCACAACTAATACAGGAACCCAGTTCGGGATGCCCAGGTAGGGGATAAAGATGACCAGTGCCGAAATGATCAGTCCAAGTGCCCATAAACCACTAAGGCGATCGAAAAATATAGCTTGAAACAGTCTGCGGCCTTTGATCTCAAATTTCTTGCGCAGCAGAAATATTTTGTATCCATCTCCGCCAATTCCACCTGGCAGAAAAAGATTGTAAAACATGCCGAGCAGGTAAATCTTAAAATTGTATGTCTCAGAAATCTTTAATCCAATACCCTTAAAAAAAGTATTCAGACGCGAAGCAGAAATGAGTTGGGAGATTACAAATGCTATGAATGCAAAAAACAGAAAAATTGGATTTGACTTTTCAAAAGCGTCTTTAAGGTCGTTTAAATCGACTTTTCTAGACACCAGATATAATGAAAGTCCTGTAATTGAAATTTTTAACAGGGTCTTAACTATGTTCCAGATCTTCTTTTTTTCCATTAAAAATTCTTCTTACCTGGTATGTTTTTCTGTTTGTACCTTCAAAATAAGTACGGACAGAAATTTCTGCTAAAATTCCGAATGTAATCAGTTGTATCCCACCCAATAAAAATATGAGACCCAGTATCAGGATTGGTTTACCCCAAATATCCTGACCCATCAGTTTCAAAATCAGCAGATAAGTATTGATTAGAATTCCAAGCCCTAATGAAATGAATCCCATAGTCCCAAACAGGTGCATTGGCTTTTGAATGTATTTCCTGAAGAAAACCATAGTAATCAGGTCGGCCATTACCTTAAATGTGCGGTTAAGACCATATTTTGAAGTGCCATGAATCCTTGCATGATGCTTGACATCAACCTGGGTAATACTTGCGCCCTGCAATTTGGCAAGTACTGGTATAAAGCGGTGCAATTCGCCATAAATGCCAAGATCTTCTGCAATCTCACGTTTAAAAACCTTTAAAGTACAGCCATAATCCTTGATATAAACTCCTGTCATTCTCCGGATAATGGCATTAGCAATCTTTGATGGGATCTTTCGAAGAAAAACTCCATCCTGGCGGTTAGCCCTGTTTCCGGCAACCACATCCCAATCTTCATCCTTCATTTTTTGTAACATAAAGGGGATATCTGAAGGGTCATTTTGTAAGTCGCCGTCGATTAAAGCAATGTAGGTACCTCCTGCATGATCAATTCCAGCAGTCATGGCTGTACTTTGCCCGTAGTTTTTTCTTAACTCGACCAGGATGATCCTTTCATCCGCATGCTCACGAATTTGTTTCTGGGTTCCATCATTTGAACCATCATCTACAAATATAACTTCGAAATCAATTCCTGTTAAAGCATCATTTAAAGCACCAATCAGCGGTACAATATTATCTCGTTCGTTTAAAACGGTGATTACAACAGATAGTTCTCTCATTTTACTTGGTAGAGTTTGAGGTTCCGGTAAGTTTTTACCAATGTTGCTTTGGGATTATCCAAATCTCTGTCAAAGGTAAAATAATAACCTGGCTTACTAAGCCCTTCAGTAAATTTCACCTGTTGCATCCGGGTACGCTGAATATAGAAAATCAGTCGGTCGTGATGCGGAATATCCAATTCTGAAGGGTGATATTGATAAAAATAAAATGATTGTTTCTTAGAAATAGTACCCATCTCGATAGCTGCATCCCTATAATAACGATCTTCGAGGTGTTCAAATCTATGCGGAATTACGAAAAAGCTGAACGCAAATCTGACCAGAATCAGCAGGCTGACAAAGACAAAAATTTTTCCTGTTTTCAGATGAAAGATGCTGTAAGTAATCAATCCACCGGCTATAAATAGACAGATGATCTTGGGCAGTAAAAAAGGTACATAGTTCTGCAGGTCGAAGAACAATGCCCCCGGGATGCATAAAGTAATCAGCGCCGATAGAATCAGGATTAATTTATTGAAGAAATTGTTAATACCCGGCAATTTTTCACGGTAAGTGAAATAGGCATGGCTCCATATGATAAACAGAAGTGGGTATAACATCATCAAATATCTTGGACGGGTTTGAGGAGATAACCAGTAAACCCAGATATTGGCTAAAAACACAATTGAAATAAATGTTAAAAATGGGTTGTTCTTAATTCCTGCCAAAAAGTTTTTATGAAAACAGAATAGCAAAAGCAGACTGGCAGGAAAAAGATGGCCGGCATGTTCTAAAGGGAAGCTGATGAAGTGAAACAGGCTTTGCCCCAGGCCGAATTCAGTTACTGTTCTCCGGCTGCTCTGATCCCAGATTGTGCTGAAATAACCTTGTAGATTGGGGTTGTACTGATAATAGTTCCAGAAATACGCCCCAATAATTAAAAGACAAAGGAGGCCACTAAGGATATGTTGCCAACTGAATAATCTTTTGAAGTTTTTAGTATAGGCAAGTACAACGACCAGAGTAAAACCCTGAAAAACAATAGATGGAAGTCCTTTGCAAAGGAAAGTGATTGCTGTGATCAGGTAAGAACTAAAGAAAAGTAAAAACCAATCCTTTTTTTGAAGAAAATAAAAGATTAGGATGAAGGAGCCAAATGTAAGCCAAGAATAGAAGATATCTATATGGCCGAGCATGGAATCGTAAATCAACATTCTTCCGTTAACTAGAAATAGAATCCCGCTAAGTGCCGCTATTCTTTTGTCCTTCAGAAAGAAGGAAACTGAAAAATAAATGGTTATGGCGTACAAGAACATCGGAATGACTGCAGGCAGGCGTGTGGTAAATTCTGAATAGTTTCCGGAGATCTGGTAGATTCCGGCAAGTATCCAGTTATAGAAAGGGGGTTTATTATAATAATACTCTGCTCCAATGGTAGGCACAGCATAGTTTTTACTGAGAATCATTTCGAGGGCTACATTCGCCCGTGTTGGTTCATCAGCAAATAAAGTTAAGAGCCCGAGATTGATAAAAAATGCAGGTATGGAAAGGATTATCAGGAAGAAGAATGACCTTCCCGGATGATTAATCAGGAAATTTTCCAGTTTTTGAATCATTACCGGCAAAGATATAAAAGCAAAAGGGAGATTTGATTGCTCAAATCTCCCTTTTAAAATTAATTATATAATCAAATACTTGCCTGAACTGTATTTGCTGTCGAAATAAAGTTCGATATAGCAACATTTTGATCTAAGAAATTTGAATTGTATTTATCTTCAGATCCATTGATAAAGAGGCAGGTTTGACCTTTTATAACATTGATGATCGTTTTAGTCAAGTTTGTAGGTAATGCCGGGCAACCGTGACTTCTTCCTAAGCGTCCATGAGTTTGTACAAACGATTCACTGACGTAATCAGCACCATGAATTACTACAGCACGGTTCATGGCGTTGGTGTTGAAACCTTTGTCCATTCCTTCAAGTCTCATTGAAAGTCCGTGTTTTCCTTGATAAGTATCGCTGGTAACATAAAATCCAAGACTGCTTTGATGAGAGTTGGGCTGATTTGAGAAATTGGTTGCCATATCAAGTCCGCTACCCTGACCGTGTGCAACAAGAGTATGGAACATGAGCTTGTTATTCTCCAGATCTACAATCCACAACCTTTTTTGGCTGCTTTTTATACTGAAGTCGATGATAGTAATGACAGCTTTTTGTGTCGATAATAATTGTGTTTTCTTAAGGTTATAATAGCCAACTAGCGCTTTTTTAAATACATCCTGATTCAATCCGCTTTCAGCTAATCCGGCTTGTTCATAAACGGAATTTACATGCTGTACGAAGAGTTCGGCACTTGTATTAGTGTTGGCGGAAGTTTTAGCCTTTTCGCCACCTTCATCAATTACCGAATTAAAGAATTTTAAATGTGATTTACTAGCTGATACCCAGCTGATAGCTGGTATTGTAGCGACTAATAGCAATGCGAAAATGGCTCGGGAGGAATGCTTCTTCATAAATTTCTCTGGTTTATAATTGTTTAAAACGCATTTCTTAATGATTAATTGTCTTAAATTTTATTGAGTAAATTAATGCTATAGGCTTTTTGTTTTTTGAATTGCAAACTTACGGTTTTTGGATTTTATGATTGTCATGGCAAAGTAGAAAGCTTTTTGCTGAATATGAGGGTGTTAGATTCATTTGCTTGCATATTTTTGGTATTCATAATTCCATCTTTTGTATAAACCTATTTTAGTATAAGACATTTCTTAGAATGGCCTCCCCCCCGGCCCTTTCGATAGGCTTCCGTGCACCCACAAATATTTATTTTAGTTAATTTTAATTAACCGACCCTAAATGGGTCGCATGTTTATAGAAAAGCACGCTTGCCGCCCGCTTTAGGCGGGCGCATGTATTTAAAATTCACATATACGACCACCGGGGGTCGGGGTTTCGATCTTTAAATGATATTCTATAAACATTTGACCCCTCCAGGGTCATTTTAAATATAATATTGTAAAAGCTGATTAAGATATGGGTAAGCGGTAGCTCCGATAGTGGGGGGGCGGGCGTAAAGGATATGAAATTGAGATAAAAAAATCCCCGTCATTCATGACGAGGATTTTGATTTCAAAAATCTAAAATATTCTAAGTCAACAAATTCTTCCAGCTAACCATATCAGAAATAATCTTTTCCAGCTGATCAGCATCGACGCGTTCCTGTTCCATACTGTCGCGGTGTCTGATTGTTACTGTATTGTCTTCCAGAGTCTGATGATCAATGGTAATACAAATCGGAGTTCCGATCGCATCCTGCCTGCGGTAACGTTTTCCAATTGAGTCTTTTTCATCATACTGTAAATTGAAGTCGAACTTTAACAAATCCATGATTTCCCGTGCCTTCTCAGGTAGACCGTCTTTTTTAGTTAGCGGGAAAATAGCCGCTTTTACCGGTGCAAGGCAAGGGTGTAAATGTAATACTGTACGTGAATCTTGCTTTTCATCGCTACTCAAATCCTGTTCTTCATAGGCATTGCATAGTGTTAATAGGAATAGGCGGTCTAGACCAATAGAGGTTTCAATCACATAGGGCACATAATTTTTATTCTCAGCAGTATCAAAATATTGTAGTTTCTTGCCTGAGAATTTCTCATGCTGGCTCAGATCGAAATCTGTCCGGCTGTGTATTCCTTCTACCTCTTTAAATCCAAATGGAAATTCAAACTCGATATCCACAGCAGCATTGGCATAATGTGCCAGTTTGGTATGGTCATGATAGCGGTATTTTTCAGCCGGTGTGCCCAAAGCAACGTGCCATTTTAAACGGGCATCTTTCCAGTGATTGTACCATTCCATTTCTGTTCCCGGTTTTACGAAGAATTGCATTTCCATCTGCTCAAACTCACGCATACGCATAATGAACAGCCTGGCAATTACTTCATTTCGAAATGCTTTTCCTATCTGTGCGATTCCAAAAGGAATACGCATTCTGCCTGATTTCTGAACATTCAGAAAATTGACAAAGATTCCCTGAGCAGTTTCAGGACGTAGATACACTTCATCAGAGCCTTCGGCCATTGCACCCATCTGGGTAGAGAACATGAGGTTGAACTGTCTCACATCAGTCCAGTTGCGGGTTCCTGAAACGGGACAAACGATTTCATGTTCCTCAATAAGTTCCTTTAATCGGGGCAGGTTATCAGCAGATAAAGCTTCTTCCATGTCTGACTGTAACTTATCAGCTTTATCAATTTTGCCATCCTTAATATATCTTACAATCTTATCCTCCAATAAATTGTCGGCACGATAGCGCTTTTTGGAATCTTTATTATCGATCATCGGGTCGGCAAAGCCATCCACATGCCCACTTGCTTTCCATACTTTTGGATGCATAAATATAGCAGAGTCGATACCAACAATATTTTCGTTCATCTGCACCATACTCTTCCACCAGTATGTTTTCAGGTTGTTCTTCAATTCAGATCCCAACTGTCCGTAATCATAAACCGCACTTAAGCCATCATATATCTCACTTGATTGAAATACAAAACCATATTCCTTAGTATGCGAAACCACATTTTTAAAAAGTTCGTCTTTGTTTTTGCTCATAACGATACAAAGATAGTATTGGCGAGTATATTTTGGGGTATAAGTTTTACGTTATAGGTTTTAGGTTGTACGTTTTAAGTTCTAACCTTAACAATTAATTCTCCATTCTCCATTCTCCATTCTCAATTCAATAACTACCTTTGAACCATGAGTATTGTAGTAAAGGATCTCTGTAAAAGTTATGGAGCTCAGAAAGCAATCGACGGAATCTCATTTCAGACTTCTTCCAGGATTGTTGTTGGCTTTTTGGGACCGAATGGTGCCGGAAAATCCACAACAATGAAAATTCTTACCTGTTACATTCCACAAACCTCAGGAATGGCAACGGTTTGCGGTTTTGATGTCAATACTCATCCCATGGAAGTACGCAGGCAAATTGGTTACCTCCCTGAACATAATCCGCTTTATTTGGAAATGTATGTTCGCGAAGCACTTGCATTTATTGGCTCAGTTCACCAACTTGAAAATTCAAAAAAACGAATAAATGAGGTAATTGAACTTTGCGGACTAGGGGAGGAGCAAAATAAGAAAATCAGTACCTTATCTAAAGGATACCGGCAGCGTTTGGGACTTGCTCAGGCAATTTTTTCTGACCCTGCTGTATTGATTCTTGATGAACCTACATCCGGGCTCGACCCGAATCAGGTAATTGGCATCCGGAATCTGATCAAAGAATTGGGAAAATCCAAGACAGTAATACTTTCAACACATATAATGCAGGAAGTGGAGGCAGTTTGTGAACAAGTGATTATTATCAGTAAGGGTAAGATAGTTGCTGATGATAGGCTGAATAATTTGAAGGAGACTCACCAGAATAAAAGCCTGGAAGATATTTTTATCAGTCTGACGGGCTCAAATGTGCATTAAATTAATAGTTTAATAAAAAATTACAGAGAAATATAAATTAGATCAGGTGCTAAGTATCCTAAGTAAAGAAATAAACGGTTTTTTCAGCTCTCTCGCAGCCTATATTTCCATGGCTGTATTTCTGCTAGTGACGAGTCTTTTTCTCTGGGTTTTCCCCGATTCAAGTATTCTAGATTATGGCTATGCAGGTCTGGATAGCTTTTTCAATATCGCACCATACTTGTTTATGTTCCTTATTCCTGCTATTACCATGCGTTCTCTTGCCGAAGAACAAAAAGATGGCACATTCGAATTGCTGGCAACCCGTCCTTTGAGTGACTGGCAGATTGTTATTGGGAAGTTTCTGGCATCCTTGCTGATTATTGTCCTGACTCTTGTTCCAACGCTCATTTATTATATCAGCGTCTATCAACTAGGCATAAGCAAAGGGAATATTGATACCGGTTCAGTGATCGGTTCTTACCTCGGGTTAATCTTACTGGGAGGGGCATTCACTTCCATTGGACTGTTTACATCCTCATTTGGTAAAAATCAGATTATTGCGTTTACGCTTTCAGTTTTTCTGTGTTTTGTCACTTTCAGTGCTTTCGATTCAATCAGTAAAGTCATTTCTCTGCAGTCTTTTGAAAGCAGTTTAACCAGCCTTGGAATCAATCAACATTATCAGTCGATTAGTCGGCGAGTGTTAGATAGTCGCGATTTTATCTACTTTTTAAGTTTTGCCGGATTGTTTCTTTTGTTAACCAAAACCGTATTGGGAGCCAGAAAATGGTAAATCGCCGTAAACATGATCTGAACATTTTGATTCTTGCTATTGCAGGTATTGTGATATTGAATGTTTTTTCATCTTTTTTCTTTGGCCGTATTGATTTTACTGCTGAGAAAAGGTATACACTTTCAGCCATTACCAAAACTATTCTGGCAGATTTGGACAATGAAGTTCAGGTGACGGTTTACTTGGAAGGCGATTTTCCTGCCGGATTCAAACGATTGAGAAATTCTACTGCCGACCTCCTGCGGGATTTTAAATCCTATTCTAATGGGAATCTGAAATTTGATTTTGTGAACCCGCTTTCCGGAGATCAGAAATCGCAGGAAGAAGCTTATCAGTTATTACTTGAAAAGGGCATTGAACCTACTAATCTGAGCGTCAAGACTGAGGATGGGATGTCGCAGAAGATCATTTTTCCGGCAGCTTTGATTACCTATAAAGGAAGGCAGATCCCTGTTAAGTTATTGCAATCGAGATCCGGCATTAGTCCGGAGGATGTTCTGAATAATTCAATACAGAATCTGGAATATGCTTTTGCCAGTGCCATAAAAAAGATCAGTAGAAATGAATTAGGAAGGATTGGATTTACTGAAGGCCATGCTGAATTAAGTGATCAGCACCTGAGTGAGGCTATGAAATCTTTGGGTGATTCCTATGAAGTTGGCCGTGTCGACCTGAATACGATCACCTTCTCAGGGCTTGATCAGTTGAAAGTATTGATTATTGCAAAGCCTGAGCAGCCATTTTCAGAGGCTGAAAAATATAAAATTGATTATTTCCTGATGAATGGGGGAAGGATAATCTGGTCGCTAGATCAGGTTAGTGCAGAACTAGACAGCCTTCGTGGTTCTACTGAGCAACTCGCCTTTGCAAAAAAACTTAACCTTGACGATATGCTCTTTAAGTATGGAGTAAGGCTTAATTATAGTTTACTTGCGGATATGAATTGTGCGCAGATTCCTGTAAATGTTGGAGATGTTGGCGGGCAATCTCAGATCCAGTTGTTACCCTGGTTGTTTTACCCTGTATTTGTTCCGGTTTCAACTCATCCTTTAGTAAAAAATCTGGATGGGATACGTTCTGAATTTCCCGGAACTATTGATCTGATTTCTGTAAAAGGTCTGCAGTCGGAAGTAATTCTCTCTTCTTCTCCGTTCAACCGCCAATTGGAAGTACCGGTAATGATCTCGCTTCAAATGGTGGAGGAAGAGCCTGATCCTAAGCTGTTTCAATCTGAACCCAAACCTGTTGCTGTACTAATTGAGGGAGTATTTCCATCAAATTTTGAGAATAGGCCTGTTCCTTTGGGTATTTCAGAGAAAGTGACTTTTCCTAAAATTGCCAAGCCGGCAAAAATGATTGTCCTTGCTGATGGAGATATCTTTAAAAATCAGATTAATAGTAAAGATGGCTCCTCCTATCCTTTAGGATTCGACCGTTATACCAGTGAGCAGTATGCAAACAAGAATTTTCTGCTTAATGCTGTAGATTACCTATATGATGACTCAGGTATTATCAGCCTAAGAAACAAGGAAATTAAACTCAGATTGCTCAACCGGGCAAAAATCCGGCAGGAAAAAACATTCTGGCAATTCCTGAACATCGGATTCCCGCTGATATTGTTAATAGCTTGCGGTATTTTTCAACATTACTATCGCATCCGCAAGTATACACGTTAATTTGTATATTTTTGACCAGCAAAGACCACCAGTTAGTAAGAAAATTAGCATTTAAAAGCTAATTAGGAACTACCAAAAAGCTTTACTATTATTGTTTTTCAGATATTTGAATATGAGATTTATAGTTTCAACATCGACCTTATTAAAACAGCTTCTGGCTGTTAATGGTGCATCCAGCAGCAGCACAGTATTGCCAATCCTGGAAAACTTTCTTTTTGAGATAAAGAATGGCCTTTTAACGGTCTCTGCAACTGATCTGCAGACTAGTATGACTACTTCTTTATCAGTAGAATCAAAGGAAGATGGCAAGGTGGCCATACCTTCCAAGATTTTGCTCGAGACTTTAAAAACGCTTCCGGATCAGCCCATCTCTTTTTCAATAGATGATAAAACATTTGCTATTGAAATCAGTGCCGGTGATGGAAAGTACAAATTGAGCGGAGAGAATGGAGAAGATTTCCCCAAAATTCCGGTTGTTGAAAATCCTTCCTCATTAGTAATGCCGGCTTCGGTTTTGTCGGAAGCTATAAATAAAACACTTTTTGCTGTTAGCGGAGACGAATTGCGTCCGGCTATGACCGGTGTGTACTGTCAGTTAAGTCCACAGCACATAACCTTCGTAGCTACCGATGCACATAAATTGGTGAGATACCGCCGTTTGGATACAAAATCCGAAGCCCCTGCTACTTTTATTCTGCCAAAGAAAGCTTTGACACTATTAAAAGCATCACTTCCTTCTGATGATGTGAGTGTTGCAGTGGAGTATAACAATACCAGTGCATTTTTTAGGTTTGGCAACATTAACCTCATCTGCAGGCTGATTGACGAACGTTATCCTGATTATGAAGCCGTTATTCCTACTAATAATCCAAACAAACTTATCATAGACAGATCGCTGTTCCTGAACTGTCTGCGACGTGTAGTTATTTTCGCAAACAAAACAACCCATCAGGTGCGTTTAAAAATCACAGGCAGTGAGTTGAATATTTCATCTGAAGATATTGATTTTGCAAATGAAGCACATGAACGCATATCCTGTCAGTATGAAGGGGAGGATATGGAAATTGGGTTTAATGCTAAATTCCTGATAGAAATGCTTAATAATCTTGGTGGAGAGGAAGTACTTCTTGAAATGAGCAGTCCGAATCGTGCTGGATTATTGATGCCACAGACTCATGATGAGCAGGAAGAAGTCTTGATGCTCGTGATGCCTGTGATGTTGAATAATTATGCATAATTAATCATACTTATGCAATTATAACAGAAAACTCAGGGCCTTTGTCCTTAGTTTTCTATTTTTGTAAAAATACAGAGACACATTGGAAATTATTCAACAGCTTATTGATTTCATACTTCATATTGATAAGCACCTAATAGAAATCGTGCAGGAATATCAAACCTGGACTTACTTAATATTATTTCTCATCATTTTTGCCGAAACTGGTTTTGTTGTAACTCCATTTTTGCCGGGTGATTCCTTATTATTTGCCGCAGGTGCAATTATTGCAAAACCTGAAAGTGGTCTTAATATATTCCTAATGTGTTTTCTGCTAATTATTGCAGCAATCCTTGGGGATCTGGTCAACTACCATATCGGGAACTATATTGGTCCGAAAGCCTTTAGTGGGAAAATCAAATTTCTTAAAAAGGAATATCTGGAGCAGACCCAAGCTTTTTATGAGAAACATGGCGGAAAGACAATAATTTATGCTCGTTTTATACCAATTATAAGAACTTTTGCCCCTTTTGTAGCCGGAATTGGCACAATGAGTTATCTCAAATTTGCAAGTTACAATATCACTGGAGGAATTTTGTGGGTTGTATCTTTCCTTTTTATCGGTTATTTCTTTGGAGGATTACCGGTGATTAAGGACAATTTTACCTATGTCATATTCGGAATTATCATTCTGTCAGTTTTGCCCCCTGTGGTCGAGTTAATCCGTGAAAAGCAGAAAAGCAAAGCCTGAATTGCTTGTTATTCTTCATATTCATCCTGAGATGCCTCAGGGATTTAGCCTTTTTATTATCCCATTCATTCATTCAATTAAAATTCAAAGCATTGGAAATTATTAGCACCATTCTCGATTATATATTAAATATTGACAAGCATCTGGTAAAGATTGTGAGCGATTACCGTACCTGGACATACCTCATTATTTTCGTGATTATTTTTGCAGAAACCGGTTTTGTAGTCACGCCATTCCTGCCGGGAGATTCTCTGCTTTTTGCTGTAGGTGCGCTCATTGCAAAAGGAGATACCGGACTAAATATTTATACAATGGGTATTCTTTTAATTGTGGCCGCTATTAGCGGAAATACTATTAATTATGCATTGGGAAATTTTCTGGGACCGAAGGTTTTTAAGCCCGGCAACAGGATTCTCAAGTTGAAATATTATGAAAAGACGAAAGAATATTTCAATAAGAAAGGCGGTAATATGTTGATATTTAGTAGGTTTATGCCCATATTTAGAACCCTTGCACCTTTTGTAGCCGGAGTTGGGAAAATGAAACTTGCTCCCTTTACCTATTATAATGTTGTGGGCGGGGTCTTATGGATCGTAAGTTTTCTGGGGATAGGTTTTATATTTGGGAATATTCCAGTTATAAAAAACAACTTTACCTATGTGATGCTGGTCATCATAATTCTAACTATTTTGCCGGCGGTTATTGCAGCCTTCAAGGCGAAAAATAGCATGGAAGGTAGAGAGCTTTAGTTCTCTTTTCGTCCAATAATCCGACCCTGAAGGAATTGTTTTTCTTCATTCTCTGAACTCAGTTTATCTTCTTTGCTGATTTCTTTCCCAGGGAAGTTTCTGAGTTGTGGTTGACCGGCATCTACCCAGGCAGAGAGCCAGTAACTTCCGGTCATTAAAACAGATTCACGCATTCGATTTTCTACCATTCCCTTCATTGCAATATGATAAGCTTTGGAGTATTCTTTTGAATATTGTCGTTCTACTTTATCCTTACGTTCACTGAATGAATATTTTAGATCAGATGCTATGGTTTTGTTTAATCTGGCTTCGATCAGTAAGGTTGAGTCCAGTAAGCTATGGCTGGTTCTGATGATTTTCCAGGCTTCTTCCAGAGGATTTTCAAGGTATTTTGCCGGACCCGTAATAAAATCATACTCAATAGAGAAAAGCTCAGGGAGACGACTTTCCCAGAATCCGTGTATTCCTATTTGCCCGCTTAATTGCCCATTATAATTCTCGGTAGTATGCAGTGGTACATGAGCATCCGAAATATAATGCCCTATATCCGCCGATAGCCTTAGAATACGGATAGAATCACGTTCCTTGAAAGCCTTCACCAGTGAATAATAGGTTCTTTCAATTTGCCAGGGGATAATTCCGTTTTCCTTTAGCAAAATAGCCGTAAATTTTAATTCCGCATCGGTCCATTTTTGTGGAATACTGTCGAATGGATTTTTACCATACCGATCTGCATCGATAAAATGTCTGGGGGCTTCTGCGGTGTCAGAATAGCGACGTTTATCGGGATCTACCGCATGTTCTGTAATGTATAATATGTTGTTTTTGTAAAAGTGGATCATTTCACCGGGTAATATAAAGACGGCCATACGATTGATCTGCTGGTGCGCAAAAAATCCCCAGGATGAACAGGAAATCCAAACAAGGATGATCAAAAGTAAGTACAGTTTTTTCTTCATCTTTAGGGATGAGCATATTGGCAACGTAATTTCAAATTTTTATTTTTCAGGTTCAAATCAATTTATCCAACGGTTACAAAAATGATTAAACGGCTGCTGTGGGAGCGAAAAGCCGAATTTCGAGGTTTTTAGTTGACGGAATTATCCTAATCTTCTTTTTTTAATTTATGCTTTGTATTTTGAAATAATCGGCATATATTTGCAGTCCTTAAAAGAGGGACGGAATAATAAGCTTAAGAAATGGCAAATCATAAATCATCGATAAAAAGAATCAGATCAAACGCAGCGAAGCGTTTACGTAATCGCTATCAGGCGAAAACCACTAGATCCGCAATCAAAAGATTACGTATCACTACCGATAAATCTGAAGCGACTCCGCTTCTGAGTAAAGTGATCTCAATGCTTGATCGTTTGGCTAAAAAGAACATCATTCACAAGAACAAAGCTTCTAATAATAAATCTAAACTGACAAAATTTGTTAATGGATTAAAATAGTCTTTCAAGATATTTGAAAAAAGGGATACCGTTTAATCAGTATCCCTTTTTTGTTTTCTACCATTTCCATAAATTTAATTATGGAAAATTATGATTATAAAATAGGGATCAAATCTTGGGCAGAGGAAGATCGTCCCAGAGAGAAACTTTCCAATCAGGGCAGAAGGAGTCTGAGTGATGCAGAACTTATTGCTATTCTAATTGGGTCAGGCAACGTCAATGAAAGTGCCGTGGAGCTTAGTAAGCGTATTCTTTATGCTTGCGACCACGATTTGAACCAGCTCGCTCGTCTAAGTATTGCCGATCTCTCCAAATTTAAAGGGATTGGAGAAGCCAAAGCCATAACCATTATTGCTGCCCTTGAACTTGGTCGGCGAAGGAAGGAAACAGTAAGTGCACAATTGGTACAAGTCAGTACAAGTATTGATGCGTATGAATCCATAGTTTCTCAGTACAAAGATTTGAATCATGAAGAATTCTGGATTCTGCTTCTGAATCGTGCCAATAGGATTACATCCAAGCACCTGGTCAGTAAGGGAGGTCAGGCCGGAACTATTGCTGATCCCAAAATCATTTTCAATATAGCCTTGGAAAATCATGCGGCTTCTATTATCCTGACTCATAATCATCCATCCGGAAATCTTAAGCCTAGCCATGCAGATCTCGAACTGACACGCAAATTAAGGTCAGCAGGCCAGTTTCTGGATATACCGGTTCTTGATCATCTGATCATTACCGATCAGGGCTTTCTGAGTTTTGCTGATGAAGGTTTACTAAACTAATCGAAAATCTCAAGTCTCCCATCTCACATCTCCTATCTCAAATCTCATATCTCTTACTATCTTTGCCGTTTAGTTTTTTAAAACATGAAGATCTCTTATAAGTGGCTGCAGCAATTCATACAAACAAGCAAAACCCCGGAAGAATTATCGCTCATTTTAACCAATATTGGATTGGAAGTGGAGAGCCTGGAAAAGATTCAGACTATTCCCGGCGGACTTGAAGGATTAGTGATTGGCTATGTTAAAGAATGCGTTCAGCATCCTAATGCAGATCGCTTGAAGGTAACCCGGGTAGATGTTGGCTCTGGAGCAGATCTTCAGATAGTTTGTGGAGCAAATAATGTTGCTGCTGGACAAAAGGTAGTTGTGGCTACGGTCAATACAACGGTTTACCCAACAACAGGAGAGCCTTTTAAGATTAATAAGTCAAAAATTCGCGGGGAAGTTTCAGAAGGGATGATCTGTGCCGAAGATGAGATTGGTTTAGGTCATAACCATGCTGGAATTATGGAACTAGATGCGGATGCAGGCATTGGTTCGGCCGTAAAAGATTATTTCAATTTGCAGGATGATTTTGTTTTTGAGATTGGTCTAACTCCTAATAGGGCTGATGCAGCTTCTCATTTAGGTGTTGCCCGGGATCTTGCTGCCTATCTTAAAATCCCCGTCATTATGCCTGATTTAACTGGATTTAAAGTGCAGAACCAGGATTTGAACATTTCGGTTACTGTAGAGGATACTGAAGCATGTCCGCGTTATTCATCTTTAAGCATCAGCGGAATAACTATCAAGGAATCCCCTGAATGGTTGAAGGATAAGCTGAATGCCATCGGTATTCGCCCGGTAAATAATGTAGTTGACGTGTCCAATTTTGTACTTCATGAACTCGGACAGCCATTACATGCTTTTGATGCCGATGCAATTAGCGGTAAAAAAGTTCTCGTTAAGAAATTGCCGGAAGGTAAAGCATTCCGCACGCTGGATGATATTGAGCGTAAATTATCTGCAGATGATTTGATGATCTGTAATGCCGATGAGCCGATGTGTATTGCCGGAGTGTTTGGAGGAATATCTTCAGGTGTGAAACTAAGTACCACAAAAATATTTCTAGAAAGTGCATGGTTCAACCCGGTTTCTGTAAGAAAAACTTCCAAACGTCATGGATTAAAGACCGATGCTTCATTTAGATTTGAGCGGGGAACGGATCCGGATATGACAGTTATTGCTTTAAAGTATGCTGCAATCCTCATTCAGGAACTTGCTGGCGGACAAATATCCTCAGAAATCTCTGATATCTATCCATCACCGGTCAAACCGTTTCAGGTAGACATATCTTTTAAGAATGTGAGCCGTTTGATTGGAAAGACTATCTCAACTGATGAAATAAGAGCAACTTTGACTGGTTTAGGAATTAAAATCAGCTCAGAAGATTCTGATGGAATGAAGCTTGAAGTTCCTGCTTATAAAGTTGATGTGACCCGTGAAGTTGATATTATCGAAGAGATCCTGCGGATTCATGGATACGATAATGTGGAAATCCCTTCCCAGATTAGAGCATCTCTAAATACTACAATAAAACCTGATAAGGAAGTTTTACAAAACCAGATCGCAGATCTTTTGTCTGCAAATGGTTTTTTTGAAATATTGAGTAATTCTCTTACTAAGTTGAGCTATTCTGCCGAACCTGAAAGAGCAGTCAGGATATTGAATCCATTGAGTACTGATCTGAATGTTATGCGCCAAAATCTCCTTTTTTCAGGGCTTGAAGCAATTGCCTATAATCAGAACCGTAGAAATGCTGACCTCAAATTTTATGAATTTGGTAAGGTGTATAATCTTGATCAGGAAGCCTATAAGGAAAATCAACGGCTTGCTGTATTTCTGACTGGTTCAAAAAATACAGAAAGCTGGAATTCAAAATCTATTAATGCAGGGTTTTATAATTTAAAAGCGGCCGTGGATTTGATCATTAACAGATTAAATGTAAAAGGATTATCTATTTCTGGAACAGTAAATCCAGAGCTTTCTTATGGGATTTCTTACCGTAAGGGCGAAAAAATTCTTGTTGAATTTGGAATAGTTTCGAGAAAATCATTAAAAAAACTTGATATTAATTCAGATGTATTTTATGCCGATTTTGACTGGGATCTGATTGTTCGCTCAGTCAGAAATAATAAAATAAGCTATACGGAGGTATCGAAATTTCCTTCAGTGAGAAGGGATCTTTCGATGTTGCTGAATAAGGATATTAGCTTTGAGCAACTTAAACAGATAGCGTTGAAGACTGAAAGGGGACTTTTGAAAGAGGTTAATGTATTTGATGTTTATGTTGGGGATAAGCTTCCCGAAGGCAAAAAGTCATATGCTCTTAGCTTCTTGCTCCAGGATGAAGAAAAAACTTTAACCGACAAGCAAATTGAAGCGATCATGCAAAAATTAATTCTTAATTTCGAGAAACAGGCGGGAGCGGAGATAAGGAAGTAACTTGTTATACGTTATACGTTATACGTTTTACGTTAAATCCTTACTAATATTTGAAATATGAATTATAGGAACGTGCAAAGTATAATGTATATCAAAATAACA
>Ga0105055_10005800_pt1 | contig 17249 bp, 13 predicted proteins | sample BON03_FD_78090 | JGI IMG/M metagenome (GOLD analysis project Ga0105055, IMG submission 78090) | Freshwater microbial communities from Lake Bonney liftoff mats and glacier meltwater in Antarctica - BON-03 | ecosystem: Environmental > Aquatic > Freshwater > Ice > Glacier meltwater | place: Lake...
GATTGCCATCAGGCTCTTTTCTTTCAACAAGATACTCTTGTTTATTAAGAAATTAGCATTTGATGGCTTTTATCCACTACTAGTAGTTTTAAAAAAATCGATTTTTGTTGTTGTTTAAAATAAGTTGTTGTTTAAACAAAAAAATAAAAAATAAAAAATCGATTATTGGTGTTTAAAAAGGTCGGACATGAAATGGTAAATGAAGTGATGATGTCATGGCATTATGCGTGTCATATTGGACTCGATGAATACATATACAAAGGTATTTTTGAAATATTAGGATTGCAGTTGAAGGCGTCTACGTATACAAAGTCACGAATCTAAATGGTGTCCATGTAAATTTATATAAACAAATCTTTCTTATATAGATATAGACAAGAGTTTGGATCAATAGTAGCGCACTGGTTTATGTTCTGATCCTGTATGAATTTATAGATATATATATATATATTTATAGCTAACTCCGTTTGGATAATCTCGCTGACCTTCTACTCGCCTCGACAGCGGCCTGGTCAGACACTGAACGGCCACTGTTCAATACGCTGGCATCGTGTCCATATTGTTTGGCAAATCGCTTTAAAACCAAGTCAGTGATTTGATCCACATCCCCGGCTTCGCCTCCATTGGCTTCTATATCCTGTAAAAGGGATTGAATCTCGGTGTATTGCCCTCGATCGTGACGTTGAACCGTTTTGCGACGATCTTCTAGAGTTGCTTTCGGAATTTCAAGTTTCACTTCCTCGACGCTTTCTCTTCGTGGTGCTGATTTAGGTCTATTGAATAAAGACATCCGTTTCAATGATTCCCCTGAAGGCAGAGATTTTCGCAATTGGTCAGTTAGAGATCCCGCTTTAATGATTGGCTCGATTTGAGTGCCCTTGAAAACAAACAAACTGATGTCATCCACATATCCTCCCGCCAACGATCTACTCAGGGTTTCATCGTACACCTTCTTGGCAATCGTGGTGGTTCCAAGCGAGTCGCCAGCATCGTAGTGCATATTGAAAAACGTCACCAACTCTTCATCTGACCACACGTGGTCGTCAAAAACACCGTCACTGGCAACGAATACAAAAGTATTCTCATCTATTAAGAATGTGTCCGACATCTCGGGATCTGAAATGTATCCAGTTCCATAGACATCAAAGTCCGCGAAACCTCTTGTAGGCTGAATGCTAAATTTCGTTACAGGGTTCACGAGAAAGGCACCATCGATCTCATAACATCCTTTAAAATCCTTAGCAATGCGTTTCAATTCTTTTTTATTAAACACATTGTGAGCTTGCGTGGTGTACCCTGCAGAAGGTGCGCCATTTTTAGACTGACCCATTCCGTAAACGGTTTTCATGAAGGAATCTTCAAGCGAAGGAGAAAACATGATCAACGACCGTGAATCACCTGTTTGGGCGATTTTGCATTGATTTGTTTTTAAATTTCGAACGAACGCTATGCATGTGCATCCTCCAGTATAAGTGGCGCGTTTCATATTCGAAAAGGGGATAATAGGACGATGATAGCCTTGTTCGTCCACTATAATCACTACACAAGATTTCTTATCTACGGCGTCTCCTACGTATCCGACAGTATTAGCCCATTTGCCTTCGAATATCTTTACAAACATCCCGGAAACGATTCCGTCTTTTCGCCAGCAAACTAAGTTTGATGTCTCAGAAAATGCTAAAGTCAGCAATTCATCTTCTACCGGGGCAGAATTGTTTCCTCGTTGAGTTACATGACGAAGTATCACTTTCGGTAAGGCTTCACAAATGGCTCTGGCAACTAAATGTCCATCCCTGTCATGTCCGTCACACAAAACGTTGACCTCATAGTCACCATGCCTAGAGGTAGACATGCAATCTTGTCCCACGTCTTTATGACCAGGCGATCTGGATTGCGATATCATAAACACCGACTTATTTTGATCATTCATGGAAAAGAACTCCGGTATGTTGTCCCGATGATTATCACAGATGAACATCTTGTGCATTTCGGGTTCCCATAATTCTGATCCATCGGAGTTCCTCAACTTGGACTTGGACTTTGGCGACGCCTTCGTAGATTTACGGCTGCCGAAAATCGCCATTTGTTCTACTAATTAATTCCAGGTGCACACCTCTTCTTCTGCTTCTATCAGTTTATAGTAATTGAGCCTAACATTGTACATGCTACTTTTCACACTTTTTTTGATGAATTGAATATTTAAATATCGTGTTTTTTGATGTATCATTAACGAGAATGTCATTGTATTTTCGGGTTTTTCGACCTGGTTATGTAAAACTCTACCACAAATGTAGGAAGTCTCCCTTGGTTCAAAATCATCATGTGACTCATCCATCCTACTCCCACTTTTTTTTAAAAATAAACTTTGAACAAACTCGAAACGCGCAATGAGTAACGAATTTAAAGAACACGTTGTAATCATTGGTCATGGCATGGTGGGACAGCGACTGGTGGAGAAGCTGACAAAAGAAGGAGTTCATCGAATCACCGTTGTGGGTGAAGAACCGAGAAGAGCTTATGATCGAGTTCGGCTGACTTCATTCTTTGACAAGTACAGTGCCGACCATCTTTATCTGAAAGAAGAATCTTGGTATTCTGACAGCCAAATTTGCATGGTGGTCAATGATCCAGTTGTGAAAGTAGATCGAACTTCGAAAAGTGTGCTGACAAAAAGTGGGACCAGTATCGAATATGATCAGCTTGTATTTGCTACTGGAGCTTATGCTTGGAAACCACCTATTGAAGGGGCGGACAACAAAGGTGTTTTCGTTTATAGAACCATCGATGACTTGACAGATATGATAGCATACAAAGATTTATTGAAGGTGAAATCCGCAGCAGTGATTGGTGGTGGGCTTCTTGGCTTAGAAGCTGCTAAAGTTTGTTTGGATATGGGCCTTTCGTGCTCTGTGATTGATCACAATCAGTATTTCATGGGAAGACAGCTGGATTCAACTGGTGGGCGGATACTTACTGAAGAAATTAAGGCACTTGGTGCATCATGTTGCCTTGGAGCCAGGACCAATTGTATTGCTGCAGATTCAGCTGGTCATGTCGTTGGAATTCATCTAACTTCAAAAGATCATAGTTTCGTTATCGATTGTCAATTAGTGATTATTGCCACAGGCATTCGTCCACGGGATGATTTAGGGCGTGAGTGTGATCTGGATATTAGCAGTGGTGGCGGGATTATTGTTGATGATAAGTTGGCTACTTCCGATCCATTTGTATATGCAATTGGTGAATGCGCGAGTCATCGATCCATGTATTACGGTATTGTAGCTCCGGGCTATGAAATGGCTGCCGTTCTTGCAAACAATCTATGTACCCAGGGCTCTTCCCGTGAGTTCTTAAAAGGTGACATGAACACCAAACTGAAGCTAATGGGAGTTGATGTAGCTAGTTTTGGAGACTATCAACCAGGTCAAGAGACGGAAGCAATGAGTGAACGCGCAGTTGAAGATCGCACAACCATCGCCTTGCAGTTTCATGATCCATTCAAGGGTATATACCGAAAGCTTATTTTCACCACTAATGGCAAGCGATTGGTAGGCGGTATGCTTGTCGGTGATGCCTCTGACTATGCTCAACTTGTGATGATGTGTAACAGCAACAAGGACTTGAAGCAGCAACCACAAGAGTTGATCGTTCCTCCTTCATTGCAGACTAGTACTGGTGGCGGCGATGTGGGAGATATTGAAGACTCCGCACAAATATGCAGCTGTAATGATGTTTCCAAGGGTGATCTTGTGCAGGCGTTCCGAGAAAAGGGATGCAACACGATGGAGAAGCTTGCGAATTGTACAGGAGCAGGAAGCAGTTGTGGAGGATGCAAGCCTGTCGTGAAAGGAATCTTGAATGCTGAGTTGGCAAACTCAGGGGTGGCTGTGACCAACTACTTATGTGATCACTTCAGTTTTTCCCGAGCGGAATTATATCATATTGTTCAAGTAAAGAAAATCAAGTCGTTTGAAGATTTGATCAAGGACAGCGGTAATCCAGAATGCGGTATTGTGGGATGCGGAGATTGTAAAACCACGGTTGGAAGTATTTTGGCATCACTTTGGAATGAACCAATCCTGGGCAAAGATAGAGCCAAGCTTCAAGATACAAATGACAAATACTTGGCCAATATTCAACGAGGTGGATCTTACTCCGTTGTTCCTCGAATCGCAGGAGGCGAAGTCACTCCCGATGGTCTCATTGCAATCGGACAAGTCGGCAAGAAATACGGTCTATACACAAAAATTACTGGTGGACAACGAGTTGATTTGTTTGGCGCAGATGTTTCTGATTTACCGGCAATTTGGAAAGAGTTGGTTGACGCTGGGTTTGAAAGTGGCCATGCCTATGGTAAGAGTCTACGAACAGTGAAGAGTTGTGTTGGGTCTACTTGGTGTCGGTATGGTATGTTAGATTCTGTTGGCATGGCTATCAAGCTGGAAAACCGGTACAAAGGTATTCGTTCACCTCATAAACTGAAAGGAGGTGTTTCCGGGTGTATCAGAGAATGTGCTGAAGCTCAATCGAAGGATTTCGGTTTGATCGCGACTGAAGGAGGATGGAACATTTACGTATGCGGTAACGGAGGTACCAAGCCTCGTCACGCTACATTGCTGGCTTCTGCAGTATCTGAGAAAATGACGATTCGTATTATCGATCGTTTTCTCATATTTTACATTTCTACCGCAGATCGATTGCAGCGAACTGCTAGGTGGCTGGAAGCAATGGATGGAGGGATTGAATACCTCAAGGATGTGATTCTCAATGATAAGTTGAAGATCAATGCTGAATTGGAGAAACAGATGGACTTTCTTGTGGATACGTATCATTGCGAATGGAAAGACGCTATCAATGATCCAGAAAAGCTGAAGATGTTCAAACAGTTTGTTAATACCAACGAAACCGATCAACTCATCGAGTTCGTGGATCAACGAGGGCAGCGTCGACCAGCTGATTGGCCAAAGGATCCGAAAGCACTCCCAAAGTTAGATATGCAATTGGAGAATGAAGAAAGTGAATGCAAGATCAGCTATGAAAGTGCCAGTTCAGAGTCTGCTACTTCTTCTGGAAGTGACAATGATGATATTCATTCCATGATGCGAGCAGCTCAGTGGACTCGATTAATTGCAGCGGATGATGTACCAGAAATGGGTGGGGTTGCTGTGAAGTATGGCAAATCGCAAATTGCCATTTTCAACTTCTCCGTTTCGGGGAAATTCTATGCTAGTCAGAATATGGAACCTGCCAAGAACTCATTTGTTCTGAGTAGAGGAATCCTGGAATTGAAGAAGCAAAGCGATCCAACTGTTTTAGAGCCTTTTCATAAACGTGCATATTCGCTTATCACTGGCAAATGCACTGATGGATCTTCTCTTCGTATTCGAATGTTTCCAGTAAGGTTCAAAGATGGAAACATCTTAGTCAAGTTGCCCTCTGAACAAGCGTTGGCTAAAATATTAGACACAAGTGCTCTCAGAATCAAAGCTCCAAAGTCTGAGGATGTAACGAATTGGTAAAACTTATTTTAAATATATTCTTTTTAAACACAACAAAAATCTTTTTATGATTGATATATTCGAATGATTTGATGTATATTGGATCTACAAACGGGACAATCATCGACTGCAGAACAGGAAACGCATAAGCACGAATGACCACATGGGACAAAACAGGTTTCCACAGGATTATCAAAACATATAGCGCATTCATTCGCGCAGTAAATGGTCGTTGCAACTGCTAGGTTCTTGTCATCATCATCTCGGATTCGATCTCGTGAACTGACGGTTTTTTCATACACAGGAGGAGGAGTGATACTACCAAACATCGGAGGCGAATCAAACATCGCAATAGTGAGCAGTTTTTTGAGGGATTCCTTGTCATTAATATCGTCTATCCCTCCCAATTGTTGGATTATCATGTATTTGACTAACCCGAGATGTCCTTCAGAGGCTGCTACCGATATCGGCGACATACCTCTGGCATCAGTGAGGCCTGAGAAAGCACCTTGATCGATCATCCATTGCACCAACTGAATGTTTCCCGAAGCCGCTGCACAATGAATAGGATACATACAATGAGAAAATTTGAGAAAAGGAGTTTTCAGGTGGATTGTACCCTTGGAATGCAAGCGAGTTACTTTGCCCAAATCCCCTGATAAAAGCCCTTCTCGAAAGTCTTCTGTGCTTGTATTGCATTTAGTACACACCCTCACGAGCGCTTGGTTGCCTCGATGGTATAAAGGGGGCAGCATCGAGCGAGGCCATTTGATATTTGAGCACCTGCCACAAACTAACGCTCCGCAATTCCTACAATGATGCCTACGTTTCAAAAGCGAGAAAACCGAACTACAAATAGAGCAATCAATGCGACTTTCATCTTTTGCAAACACAGGTGCTGGCTTGAAAGTATCCCAGGACACTTGACGCTCACGGATTCCATTCCAGTTAATAGGCATAGTCAATGTAGGCACCGTCAACACAACCCCACAAGGGCAGCTGAACACTGGGCTATGATTCGGTTGCGTCAACAGTAATGAACATTGTGGACATCTCACTTCAACCATAATTTCGAACACAACAAATTCAAGTTATTCTTGTTTGCGTTCGAACTCGACAATATTCTGCGGGGGGCGTTGTTGGAAAATGTGGGATGATGTTGCTGATTCGTTCCATAGAAATGGATGTGCAGTGATTCGTGGGTTTTCGTCGAGGGATCAGTGCGAGGAGATGATTGCCCGTATTTTGAAATTGGTAGGAGAGTGGGACGGCAAGTCTTCTTCTGTTTTCAAAACGGACCATTGCCAGCTCACAGCACAGGGCCAAGACGATTACTTTTTTGAAAGTGCAGACAAAGTTCATTTCTTCTGGGAGGATAAAAGTGATAAAATGCTGGGAGGATCTTCGGAGGAGACAATGAACAAGATTAATAAAATCGGTCACGGCTTACATATCTCAGACTCGGTGTTTCGTGATTATTCATTTTCCGATCGTATCAAATCTTTGGTCAAAGCATTAGGATGGAAGAGACCGGTTCTCCCTCAAAGTATGTACATTTTAAAGGTGCGTTGTCTGGCTTTACAAATTTAGATATTTTATTGAATGAGATAATAATTAGAATCCACTCGTAGGGGGGCAAGTAACCTCACACCAGGACTCTTCATTCCTATATACTGAGCCTCGCCCGACTTGTCTCGGATTATGGCTCGCCTTGCATGATGCTGACTTGGGAAACGGCTGTTTATGGTATCGACCCGCATCGCATCTAGAGCCAGTGAGAAGACATTTCAAGCTGCAAGTATCAGGTGATGGGGAGCGTTCCACCTCGTTTGAAAATTTGGTTCCTGAGGAACAACTTAATGATTTGGAAGGCCGTTCTCTTGAGGGCGTGGATAATGTATATGAATTTCTTCGTGAACGTAGCTATGTTCATGTGCCTTGTAAAGCTGGCGACTTGGTTTTAATACATGGGCAAGTTGACCATTTATCACTTTCGAATACATCTGATAAAAAAAGGCATTCGTTTCAACTTCATTTGGTTGAAGGACCAGAAGAAGGAATAACTTGGAGTTCGAGCAATTGGTTGCAATCTAAGACCACTTTCCCTGCACTTTGATCATGTGGTAATTTTATTTTCAGTTTTTCTTTATTTTTATTTTACCCAAGAGAGAACCGTTACAGACGACTCTTGGTGTGATGTCAGGCAACATCAAATCAGAGAAACGACTGGTGGAGACATACTTGGAAACTCATAACTTAGAAAGTGTTGTAAACGAAGTGCTTAACGTGTGTCTAAGGGAACGACCGGAAGATCCTTTTGCCAAGATTTCTTTGTTACTCAAGGAAAAGTCAAGAGCTGGTAAAACGATCAAAACTGTAAAACCCCGAATTATAAAAGATTGCAAGGGAGGAGAAGCATGCGAGATTCTAATTGGAACGGAGCATTACACAGAGGATGCCCAAATTGTTATGGCGCACGAAAACAGCGATGTAATAGGGGATAAATATAAGGAGTGTGTGAGCACGAAGATTGCTAAAGCATTAATAGATAAGGACCCCACTGACCAAAACGAGATCGATGCAGCACTTTTGATGGTGGATTCATCAGAGAACAAGCTGAACGCGGGGGCGCACACCCTATTCCTGGCCTCAATCGCCAGTTGCAAAGTAGGTGCCAAGACGAAAGGAGTGTCAGCTTATAAACATCTCGGTCAACTATTTGGTCGTCGTGAATTTGCTCTTCCGGTTCCGTGGGTGCATTTAGTGTCATTAGAAGACGTAGGACTTGGAATGCTTCCAGTTGGAGCAGAGACGTTTCGAGAGGCCATTGATTTATGCGAACAAGTTGTGGCTCTGATTCATCAGCCGGCAAGTGACACGAATGAGCCTCGTATACTTACGAATGTAACTGATGCATTCGGAAGTATTTGCGACATGCTGGACACAGCTGGTATGAAGGGACTTGTAAAGTTGACCTTCAAGAGAACACCCGTAGCCTGTACATTCTCGCAAGATGAAGAACAAACAGAGACGATCGAACCGCCTGCCGATGAACCAGGGGTTGATTTTCAAGAACTACTGGATGTTTTACGAGCGTTGGTGACCGATGAAAAAAATGGTGAAATGCTAGGCATGATAGTGAACTTCTTTCCGGATGGGGAAGCAGAAAAGCTTAAAGCTTTCTTAGAAGAGTTTGGCGAGTCAATTGCAATTGTAAACGAGGCAAATGGTGATGAATGTTACAATAGCAATATTGTTTCTTTGGACAGACCGTTCAAGGATGCTTGCACTGTCAGTGAGTTCAATAAATTATGTGAAAAGATCCATACACAAGAGCATGCACTGATTGCGGACTTCGATAAGCAAACAAGTTGTTGGAGTGAATTTATTGCGGATTATGCAATAGCTCTTGGGGCGGGTGTAATGAACTTCGAGAATCTATTTGAAAATGGAAATTTCAAAATCATCAATAGAATCCTCGGTATTGAAGAAGAGCTTGATATGGACGGATTCTATGCCGGAAGCAGATTCAGAAACTTATTTTAACAAAGAAACTATATTTTACAAACTGCTGAATCTTTGTACTTGTTTAAAAACGTTTCTTGCTTCGGTGTACACTGCTTCCTTAGATTTCCACAAATCGCAAATTCCATCTCCAGGCGAAGCCAAAACAGATCTACTACTACGAGATCTGAGAACTCCAGAATATAATTGAGCTTCAGGTAGAGTCAGCAAGGTAATCTCCTCAGAACAGCTGGTATCAATAAACGGAGAGCCAAGTAGAAATTGATCCCCCATAAAAGGAGTCGTGCATGTTCTGTTGAGTATAGCAGCCCACATGATAGTACAGAATATAGGATTCTGTTTGACTAGTTTTGGCCCAGGAGCACGAATACCCAATCGGTCAAACGGATCAGGTTGAAGTAAATCGAGAATGAACGAATTGATCTTCAACCATTTATCATCAGATTGAAGGTCGTTTGGCGGACGGCAAGTGAAAAGCGGATTATCGGATTGGATGGTTTTATAAGTTTCACAGTAGTGAACTATCTTTTCAAGAATAAGTGGTATAAGTGGCTGCACACCGATTATATCTTTTTGTTCCGCCGTGAACTCAAAGAATAAATTGTAGCCATAAGCCATTTCAAATAAAGCAACTCCTGCTTGCCACCAATCGACAGCCGGAGTATAGCCTGCACCTTTTCCTAACGAATTCGCCGCCATTTCAGGAGCGAAAAATTTCGGGGTACCACAAGTAGAGAAGGTTCTAGATTCGTAATTATTTACAACTTTGGCGATTCCAAAATCCACCAAACGAAGAAATCCTCGCCCATCCAGTACTAAATTTCTTGGTTTGATATCCCGATGCATCACTTTCTTCTCACTTAAGTGCTTGAGTATCTGCATTAGACTCGCTGCATAGAAAACAAAGGAATCATAATTCAAACAACCATTTGTTTTCAAATAGGTCTCAAGATCACCTCCATCAAGTGGCTCCATAAGCACCAGGGATGGATCAGCAGGATGGTTTGACACCCAACTACCGATCAATTGCGGAACCAAATTAGTGGATGACAAGGCACTCAAAATATCTATCTCGTTGCGAACAGCTCGTTGAAAGCTCTCCGTACTCTCATATTTTACATTCTGCCGAATCTCCTTCACTGCTATCACACATCCCGTAGGCCTATGCTTGGCGACATAAAGTCGAGAGAAACTGGCACTATATATTCGACACAATAGCTCCATATCTGATTTTTTTACGTTTTCAATCGGTGCCAGTGCTATCACGGTCTCATCAGCCTTCACTTCAACTGGAATTTTCTTTTCTGATGCATCGATATGAATACTTCGAATCATATCACTAGTTATGAATCCACAAAGGGAAAATCCGTTGGAAGTGACTACATTACTGTCTGTGTGGATTAACCAGGAAGACCCGGTATCAACGATATTCTGGTTCAAGTCCAGCATCAGGGACTCGTCAAACATGCCATAGCATTCACCTTCGAGCAGCGTTGTGACAGAGGTATTCGTTGATGTGTTCACGACAGCTAGAAAACCAGCAAGTATGACAAATACACCAGCAGTTCCATCAACAATCTGACCATGATGAAATTGATAAATTTCCATATTTTCCACGACACCAGCAATTTGAATATTGTCTTCTAATGTTGAAAACATAGGATTCATATCTAGAATGTAACAGAAAAAAAGGGTTCGCTGGAAAGCCACGCGAGCTTTTTGATTCCAGCAAGGGTCCAAGGCAAAACTATCCATATAAACCGACTGCTCTATTTTAACCAATTTGGTAAAGGGACTTGTAGCAGTGACTTGTGTTTCCGTGCCAGTAGTATATCGATCATGTAAATGTAAACAATTTCCGAAATGTTCTCCCATGCCAAGGTCACAGATTTTCACTGACTCGCCCTTACTGTTTCGACGATACACAGAAACACTGCCTGACGAAATGTAGTACAACGCATCCATATAATTTTCCCAAGAGATAACGAGTGAGCCTAGCTCAAGGTCCAAAATTTCTTTCTTCATACTGATGTATTCGAGTTGCGATTCAGGAAAAGAAGTTAGTAAACACATTCTAGATAGAAACGACATATCTTCTTCATCATTCGGGACTTGGGCATACCACAGATTCAAATCTTTGAACTCCATACGATGCACTGCTAGTACAGTGGCAGTCTCAGAAGTTACAACGGCCTCATTCTCATGTGTTATACTTTCGATTAAAGCGTCTTCGCATAAACAGGTGCCTGCTTCAATATCTGAAACTTCGTGTTTATGAACCCGTCTGTATTTAGTGAGCCTGATAGTTCCCCTCACTAGAACAAATAACAAGCTACCTATCTGGTTTTGATCGTACAAAATACCACCTTTTGTTAATGATATCTCCACCGATCGGTCATAAAGATCTTCAAAAAATTCATCACTGAAATGCTGAAAGAATTTGGAACCTTGAATGGCTCTCAGGAATTGTTGTCTGAATTCCAATTCTGTTTTCATATCTCTATCAGCAGAAATAATAGATTTGGTGCTACTAATCTCAGAATCGTGTCTAAGAATTCCTTTCATGCTGTGATACATTCTCAGTGAATTGCTATTAGGATTGTTCTCCAGGAACTGATTAAGAACGGCATCTTCCTCTTCATCGTTTTCAGCCATGATACCAAATGTGGTGAGTATAGACGAGGCTCTTCCATGTCTCCGTTTGCCTTTGCCATTGCTGGAATCACGTAATGTTTCTTTTATTTTCCTTCCTATCACTTCGAACTTGGACACAATGCTCGACATCCGAATACGTTTTCTTATTTTTTTTTTGGATAGTGTCTACCATAGGAGACTGGAACCAGTTATTATAAATCATGGCCGATGATGTGCAACGGGAGCTGGAAACTATGATCCCTGAATTGGAAGATCTTCAAGATCGAGGTATATTTTCTTCCGATGAAATCAAAGCGATCGTTTCAAAAAGGCGAGATTTCGAATATATGATGAAGCGAAAAGCTCCTCGTAAAGAAGATTATCTCAGGTATATTGAATACGAAACAATGCTTGAGAATCTGCGTAAGAAGCGAAAAGCTAGGAAACATATTAAGAAACCCGGACCTGCTGATTTTGCAGGGGAGAAAAGAATTCATTTCATATTCGAACGAGCCTTAAGGAAGTTCCGAGGGGATTTTGATCTTTGGAAGAATGCAATTAAATATAGCATGGAGGTGAATGCAGAGACGGTTTCATCGCGACGTCTCGGTGATGCAGTGAAACTTCATCCTCGCCATGTTGACTTTTGGGTCATGGCAGCGAACTTCCAATTTGAAAAATGCAACGATGTATCTTCCGCAAGAACATTAATGATGCAAGGTCTTCGCATTAACGCCAATAGTGATGTATTGTGGGCCGAATACTTGAGGCTAGAATCACTTTTTGTTTTGCAAGTACGCAAGAGACGATCCGTTTTAGGCATTGATGATAGAGCTGATGAATCCTTGACAGAGGAGGAAGCTGCAAAACAAAAACTTCTCTTCGATGGTACACTTTTGAGAATCGTGTACCAGAATGCAATCAAAGCCATGCCGACTTCGTTTGAACTTCTTAAAAAAATTGCCCTAGCTCTCGAACCGTTTTTCGGCACCCTCATTGAGACGATGGCTCTCGACCTCGTAAAATCCATTTGGAATGAAGCAACAGCGGTGGATTCCATAGTAGTTCCGGTGGAGAGGTGCTGGGAGGAGCGCTCCTTGTTTGTGTTTAGAAACTCAGGTGAAGGAACTCCTGAATCCCGTGCGCTTGTGGTCTTGAAGGAAGGCCTCAACCAAGTTCATACTAGCTGCATGATGGAGAAGTATTTGAATTTTTTGAGCAAGTGTGGTGAGCCACAAACAAAAAGGAGGAAAACAAAAAGTGCAAAGTTGAATAGTTTCGAAGTGGCCGTTGAGGATCTTCTCAATGCATTTCCTCCCAGCATGTTCAGCCAGCAATCTCTGGAGATCATTTGCCACGACGTATCTTCCCCATCAATGTTGAAATTGCTGTTCGATACATTTCCTACGAGTTTAACTGTTGGAATTTCAAAGTTAAGTGTTATCGCGGGCGGTCCTGCTTCATCTGCACAACCAATTATGAACCAACTTTTGAACGCGATGGATGCGTCATCAGATGCCACCATTGTGTCAAATGCCTGTCTGCTCTATTTGCATATTTGTATTGCGGATGAGAGTTTAAAAGTTTTATTTGTCGTTGACGAATTTTTTCGATTAGCGAGAGCGCTTTTCAAATTTGGCAATAGGTCCTTGAACATTGTCATCGAAGATATTTTGAACAGTCTCCTTGATTGGGTATCATCCAATTCGGAAGTCGTTGACACTGTATTTAAACGTATAACCGATTCCGGCGTGCCACTAGTGGTTCCTCTATCATGCTATGAGCATATGATTGAGTTAAAAGTTGCCCCTGATGAAAAATCCGACTTGTATAAGAAAGCATGCAGCTCCTATTCTTCCAATAGCGATCTTTGGATTAAGTACATCAAATATGAAAGAGAGAATGGAAGTATTTCTTCTGGAAAAACAGTGTTGTTGCACGCCATCAAGTCTGACGCTGATTCCGACTACATTCTTGCCAATATTTAAAACATTTTTAATTGTTTAAAGGATGTTTTGCTTTTCTGCCGATTACATACATTTAATTTAAATGTTTGTAATAAATTGTTAAATTGGAGTTTTACTATTCTGGTACTACGGTTTTCATATCAACAATTGGACCACCACATTCAACTATGAAGTCAAGTAGATCTTGATCTTTATTGGAAGTTTGATAGAAGAAGCAATTGTATTCGCGCTCGGTATTTACATCGGTCATCATATTGGCCATTCGCTCTTTGTAAGTAATCAAGGAAGGAAATTTTGAAAGCTGGATAAAAACATGAACTTTTGAAACCACAGGAGCAATTCGTAATACGCTTGCATCTGTCACTAACAGAGTATGTATCTTGCCACTTTTGAAATCATTCAAAATATTGACAACTTCTTTGTTGGTATGTTCCTGTTCAATATTGCTAAATTTGGTAAATGTATAATTTGCATTTTTGCCACTACCCATTCCTTTCTTACTTCTCACCTTGTTTTGAATCTGCGTCACACCGAGTTTGCTAGGCAACGAGATGAAGTATTTTTCATCGTCCACTAAGATGACAACTCTTTTATGCAATCGACCATCGTTCGCCCTCAATTCCTTCAGATGCAAACGCAGTTCTTCGATAGCAGTTGTCTTGGAAGAAAACAAGGTGACCTGAGGTTTTATGAGAACCGATTTTATACAAGCCAGATCAGATTCTAAGGATCCCTCCTTTCCGTCAACGTAATAACCCATCCCCAAAGCTCCTTTCCTAAAAACATATCCTTCGCGAGGGCCTTGGAAAGTGGCACACTGTACAAACGGCGTCTCGTTTGATGCAACACTCTGATGAGCATACAAATTCACACGCTTGTTCCAACCAGATGAACTGTCGGGCCCAAGTCCTGAATCTCGAAGTCGTTTCTGCGTCCGCTTACGAGTAGCAAGAGTTTTTGCCTTCTTATCTTTGAACGAGGACATCAACCACCAATCTAAAGAATATTATTACCTACGACCAATCAAACGATCAAAAAAATTCAAAAGGATGGGGGTCGTATCACCAAAAGAAAAAGTATATCCGTTGCCCCAAGCAATTTGACCCTCTTACCAACTGGTACGACTTCCTATAATTTACTCTAATACTGTTGTCGCTCTTAGGGGTGAGTAACGCTCATTTTATGATGCCTGATTCAAATCCCAAATCGAGTACCTTTCTTACTTTCGCAGCAAACAGGTCGTTTGTCATCTCTCATTTTCATAAGCATCCATATTGTAGGCATCTTTTAAGCGCTCTCCATATCATTTGTTTGAAACACGCATGAAGGCGTCCCCTGATACTATATTCTTTACGTTTGCTGGTATATTAGCGATGCTCTCAATTGCAACTTTGGTTTTCTGTGCGTTTAAGAGTCGCCGAAGCCGTTCTATTTTGGAGCCTAAACATGATGTTGAAACTTGTGAAGTGGAGCCACCAATGCGAAAATGCCAGGATAAAAAAGTGAGACCGCAAAATGTTCAACCAGATCTTGGAATGCCTGACGACTGTTGTGAAGTCCCTAACGAAAGCGGCATGTACACAATAATCTTAGCGGATTCCAAAGTATAATATGATTGAAAAGAAAACATGATGGGGACGATTTTAAATATTTATTTCCGTATGGTATCAAACTCCAAGTCATCCTGGAATGAAACACTATAGCATTCTCCATCGATGACATTAGTGGCGGTGTAGGTAAAGTCTTCAAATTCCTTTTCAACTTGGGATAAAGCATTGTCTGCAGGAGTTGGTGTTACAGCAGCAGGTATTGCAAGAAAACTCTTATCTACATTGCGTGTGTCTTCCGCACCTGAAATTGTTGGCTTAAAAGGGGGTTCAACTTTCATGGCGAGAACAGCGTCAAGATCCAGCGGTGCGAAGAAAGCATGTGACTTGATCTCTTGAGCGCCTCGGTAACCTAGTCGTTGTGTAGGGTCTCGCGTAAGCATACCCCTGCAAATGGATCTGGCTTCCGGGTCCATATGAGAGGGAAATCGAAGTTCTGCGGTCAAAATCTTCTTGTACATTCGTTCACGGTTTCGGTCGTAAAAAGGAGGCAAACCACAAATCATTTCATACAATAAAGTTCCTAAACTCCACCAATCAACGGCTTTACCATATTGTTGACGCTTTAACACTTCTGGTGCTAGATACTCGGGTGTTCCACAAAAGGATTTGACGCTATCATCAGTGACGTTTTCTTTCGATAACCCGAAATCAGTTATTCTGATGTGACCATCGGCATCGAGTAGCAAATTTTCAGGTTTCAGGTCTCGATAGATGATATTCTGAGCGTGGATGTGTTCCAGACCAAGAGCAATTTCCGCAGCATAAAATCTGGACCTTTCTTCAGAGAAGCGCCCGCCTTTACTTAGATAGTGGAATAATTCACCGCCATTAAAATAATCAAACACCATATATAGTTTCTGCGTCGTTTGAAAAGCAAATCGGAGACTCACGATGAATGGATGATCAATCTCTTCCAAGATTCTTCTTTCAGCCATTGTGTGTTCAAATTGTTTTCGTTTCACAACTTGTTCCTTTTTCAGAACTTTCATTGCGTACACTTTTCCAGTGTCCTTTTTCTTGACTTGGATTACTTTTCCAAACGATCCTTTCCCCACAGTTTTCATGAGCACAAAATCATCCAAACACACTTTGTGCTTTCCGGTAACTGCGAACCCGCTACTAGACCCGTTTCGATCGGACTCGGTAATCGTCAACTTTTTCATCTTCTCAACGGTCTGTGAATTTGTTGGGCTAGACTTTTGCTTGGTGCTAGCAGAGGACTTGGTTGCTTGTGATTTTTTCAACTTGCTTTTACGCGTGCTCGATTCATTTCCCATGCTGATACCTTCTTCAATGTCTATTCCCCGTTTGATGAAAAGTGTGTATGTTGCCCGCGGTACGGATCATATTAGTGTTTTCGTTAACAGGGGATTAGAAGAAGCGATGTGGTACCTTGTGTTTTAAACACATCAAATATCTACAGGTGAATTGAATTTATATAATTCTACGACTGTTTGCACCGATTTTTAATTATATAACATTAATTTAGAAGACAACACTAAATAGCAGTAATATTATAACAAACCTCAAAATATTCTGTTTAATAACAAAACGATACATAAAGCACACGCAAAGCTAAGCAAAGTGTGGCACGAGGTGGTAGACTCTAGTCGATTAGAGTGCATATTAATTAATTAATTAATTAAAACAAGAAAAAGAAAACAGATTACCAAGCCCACTTTTTCAACCATTATGATTTGCAACACCACAACGCCCACATGCTCTTGTAGATTCATTTGTTACTACAACACTACACCAGGGAGTTATTGTGGCCTTTTCCAGAAGACGTTGCAAAAACCATAGTGAGACCAAGTCATCATATTGTGTACGATTTTCGACGATAGTTTCGATTCATTCTGTGCCATAAGCTTAACTTTGAATTCCGGGATCAACACCGTACACATTTAACTAACTTTTCCCAACAAATGTTACAAAAATGGTCGATTTGCTCGATATTTTTTTTCAGGAGTTTCCATTTTTACGCACCAAATGTAAATGGAACAAGATTTGAAACC